>BNJU01001043.1_pt1 | contig 165052 bp, 123 predicted proteins | sample 8539281 | NCBI WGS metagenome assembly BNJU01 (sample SAMD00202456, study PRJDB9452) | human saliva metagenome | isolation source: human saliva | place: Japan | reverse complement strand
GGCGACGACGCGCAGCCCTGATTGTCTTCGGGGAGCACGGGCGCTCACCCGGTTCACTTCCGGGCCGACGGTGAGCAGGTTCGACACGGCGGTCGGTTGTCCGGCTATGCTGGCTGACGTGATGGCGTATGGACTTGCTTCCGGCCGTCGGCGCGCCCCCTCAGGCTTCAGTTGGTCAGAGCCTGCGGACTTTGATCCGAAGGTCGTGGAGTTCGGAGCTCACAGGGGGTACTGAACCGGCCTCGCACCAGGGACCAGGGTCTCATGGCCGGACGCCACTCATCGCACCCACTTCACCGTTGCGAATGCGCAACTCATCCTGCTTTCACGGTCGAATAGCACGGCCATGATGGAAGAGCTCTTCAGCGGTCCAGGCGACCTGGCCGCGGAGTTTGCGACTGATGACAGATCGCGTGACGCGAACTACTGATCAGGCCAAGTCCTTACGCGTCACTCGATGCTCGAAGAGCAACTGATTGACAGTCGCCCCCAACGCCTCGTTGTAGGCAGCACGGCTTGGGCTCGTATGGTTCTCATGGCATGAGCATAGCGCACAACGTGCGTACGTGCAACGGTGAGTCTTGACGATACTCGATGCGCAACATATGTTACTGCTTAAGGAGCGTGCATGACATGCAACATGAAGACGACGTATCGATCGGCAGGCTGGCAAGTGGAAGGATCGCGACTTCCTTACCCCAAAGGAGGTCGCAGAGGTTCTCGGGCGGACGAGCGTGGGACCCCTGTTCGGCGCCACATTCGGAGCGTGCGGCCGGCTCGGCCAGCAAGACACTGCAGGGGGCAGTGCCTGGTTCCTTTGCGGGCCGTTAAGGCAGAACTGGAGATGACCTGCTCAACGTCTCGACACGCAGCGCCCATCTGAAATCTCGCCTTCGGTGTCGTCGGTGCCCAGTGTTGAGGGCGTGGGCTTTCCTGGTCAGTGGCAGGTGCGCTGCTGTGAGGGAGCGAGTGGTCGTGGTGGTGTTTTCTCCTGAGTTCTGCTGGCTTGGCGCTGGAAGTGGTTCCGTGGTGGTACTGCGCTGGCGAGCTTCGGCTCTCGTGGGGGTGGCTGGGGTGGCGGAGCCTGCCGCAAGCGAGGGCTGCGTCGTGAGGCTGCTGGCGTCGTTCTTTGCTGAGGCCTTCAGCGCGGCTTTCGGGGCAGATGACTGGACGGTGTCGGGTCACGCGACCGCCGGTGGCGGCCGGCTTGCAGGGCGGTGCCCAGCGTTGCTCTGTCTGTGGGTCTGCGGGCTGGAGGAGGCGGGCAGCGCTTGCGAGGCGGGGTGCCTCGCGTGGTACCTTCCGCGGCGTTGGGGTTCTGCGTGCAGAGGCTGGCCCGCCTGCTGGGGTTGGATGGTTCTGCTGGTGCTGCAGCGCGTCCTGGCTGCCGTTCGCGGCTCTCTAGCTTTGCGGCGGCTGCTGTATGGCAGGAGAGTCCCGGTTCGTGCAGGTGGGTCGACGGCGCTCGTCGGTGGTGGCAGCGGACGGCGGTAGGGCGTGCTGCTGAGGTCTGGTTGGTGCTTGTCGCGGTGTCTCAGCCGGAGACGGCGTCTCTTGATTTGAGGTTCAGCAAGCAGCCTGCGCGGCGACGCGTTCCTTGCTTACTGCATCTTCTTTGCGGGCGGGAGCCTGGCGGCAGGTGGTCGGTTGGTCAGAACGCTGTCGCGGGGTCATGAGTCGTTCTGGTGAGTACGTGGTGAGTTCCTGAGGTCTGAGGACCCCGCAATTGTTCTTCATTTCTTCCGTTGTCTTGAATCACATCTGTGTCAGTTTACGAGTGGGAGGCTTTCCGTGTTTGGGAGCCCGAGCGGCGGCGTTGAGGCGCTGCGCCTGCGTCTGGGAGGTGAGTTCTCGTGAGTTTTAAGGCGTCGCACTGGGCTGTTCATGAGGTTCGTGGTCTGCGGCCGGTGGAGCGGGTGCCGTTGCTGGTTCTGGCGGAGTATGCGGATGATCGGGATTGTGTGGCCGTCGCGGATCGCCCGCTGACAACGTAGACATCGTTGTCGACGCTGAGGCGGTGCCTGGGTGCGCCTGGAGGCGCTGGGGCTGCTGACGCGCGAGCACCGGTGGGTGATGGATGAGGCGGGCGATACGCATCGGGCGACGAACGTCTACCACCCATGGGTGCCAGCCCGACTGGAGCCGCCTGAGGGTGCTCGTCGGCGCTCGTCGGGCCGGCGCTGCCGGCTCTGGTAGTGCGCTGAGGAGCAGGGTTTCCTATACCGGTCAATCTGACCGGTAGGGAGGCGCCGGAAAAGCCTTCTATGGATAACCTCGTCTGATGACGGGGTTTTCGTTGTAAATGCTGATACCAGTCATTCTGACGGGCATGGGGGTTCAGCGTCTATACCGGTCAAAACTGGATGCCGATACCTGGGTGACCGAGGATATCTACTCCAAAATCACCTGAGAACCACCAGACCCAACCAGACCAGTCTCAGGTGACCTCACCGGGTGATCGCGCTGCTTCGCGGTCGGGTCCGGTCGGGTCCGTGTGATGCTCGTTTGGGGCGAGTGCTGGCCGGGCTCGGCGACGCCCTGCCGGCTACGGGCCGGCCTGGCTCGGTGGCGGTGGGCTGCCGGCTCGAGGTGGCTGAGTTGTTGGGTGACTGCCTGCCTGATTCGATGCAGGGCGGCTTGGATCGTCAGGTGCGTTGCGGATCGCGGGGCTGCTGCGTGAGCGTCTTGATGCTGGGTTGGAGGCCGCATCAGATCTGGCGGGTGATGGATCAGGCGTTGCCGGGCGAGGGTGTCGCGTTTTGTCGGGGCTGGTGGCTTCCCGGCTTGAGGCGAACGCTGACCCCTTCACTGGCCGGACAAAGGTGAAGGCGGCGGTGAGAGCCGGCGCCAGGAGGTACTCGACGCCGTTCGAGGAGACGCGGGCCGGACAGGCCGGCGGCTGATCCGCGTTTGAGAGGGCTTGGCGCTGGTGCGAGCAGATACGCCGGGGGCTTCGTTGCTGGGTGCTCGAGGGCGGCTGCCGAGCTGGCTGAGCGTCGTGGTGACGGGACTGTGGGGGTGGAGTCGTGAGTGATTCTCAGCGGCGGAGGTCGTGTTGTTGTGGGCGCGTGATCTGGAGGGGATGGCTCCTGCGGACACGGCTGTGGTGATGGAGTGGCGCACCTGGCTGACTGGCGGGGTGAGTCGGCGGTGAGCGTAGCTCATCTGGTGGATCGGACGCATCTGGGGTGCGGACCGTGAAGCGGGTCCTGGCTCGTCTGGAGGCTCGTGGCGTGCTGGTGCGTCGGCGTCGTCGGGTTGATGGTCACCAGGGGGCGAGCCTGATTTCGTCTGCTGCCTCAGGCGGTGGGTGCTGCCGCTGACGATGACGTGGGAGGAGATGCGCGTACCGATTCCCGTTGCCGGAGGTGGACCTGAGGGGCGCTGGGTGGAGACCAGTGACAATGAGGGGCTGCGTGAGGGCGATCCCGGCGCGATTGATGAGTCCTGGCGCGGTGAGGAGATGGGCGGTGTACCGGAGCCTGGATCGGGCGGTGGATCACCGTGGCCGGGATCATTCACGAGGGGATCGAGTTCGCGCCGTCCGCGCCCGGATGAGTCGAAAGGCGGATACGACGTCGTGGGCGTGGCAGGTGATCGGGAGCACTGAGGATCGTGACGGCGGACTGCCCGTGGGCTGATGTGGACGGTGATCACTAAGAGGGCTACCCGGTCGGGCCGTGATGATGTCTTGCCTGAGGGGGTGAGGGTGATGAGGTTGACCCGTCGTTGATGCCTGAGGGGGAGTCTTCCCGTGCCTGGCGGTGGACGCGGTGGCGGTGGATGACTTCGAGCGGGTGCCGCTGCGATCCGGTGGATGCCCTGGTTGCGGCTGGGATGGATGACGACACGCGGCCGGCACGAGGAGGTTGCTGGTTTTGCGGTGCTGAAGGATCGTCTCGGCGTCATACGGCGGCGGCTGAGGATGCTGTCTGGAGGACCTGGGGGTGTCGGCTCCGTGTGCTCGGGCGTGGATGACGCTTCAGGTGAGCCGGCGGTACGCGGGGGTCTGTGCTGGAGATGGCGCCGCGAGGAGGTGAGGGTAGTGGCGGCCAAGCGTGAAGGCGTACCAGGACATTTAACCGAGGACCTCGGACGATTTTTAGGGCAGGGTGCCAACTGCACCCCTGCCCTACGCTTTGCGGGTCAACGTTTATTTGGGGTCGGTGAGTGTCTTGTGAGGTGGTGATGATGGGCGTGGGGTCGGCGTGCTGGGTGTCGGTGTACCAGGGGCTGTCGGCGGTGGCTTGGAGGCTGTGCAGCTGGTGAGGTGGCTGTGGGTTCGGGGTGGTCCTAGCATGTCTCGGCTGTTCGGCCATGCGCAAGTAGAGGTCTCGGGCCTGGGGTGCAGGTGTTGATGTTGGGGCCGAAGACAGGGGCAGTACCAGATATCGGCGCCTGCGGTGGGGTGGCCAAGCATAGGTGACGACCCAGAGGCTGCGGACGTTGACCTTGGTGTCGTGGGGTACGGGCTCAGTGGGGTGGGTGGCTGCGGTCGCCGACATGCGGGGGCTGCGGTGGCTATGATCTCGGGCGTGCGTCGACTAGGACGGTGTTCTGGTCGTCGTCGGCGGTGATGAGGGTCCGTTGACTCGACGATGGCCGTGTACTGTACCAGTAGGTCGCGTCCTGCTCGATGACGACGGCCTGGTCGGCGAGGCGGGTCCAGTGGTCGGTGGCGTTGTCGGGGATGGGCTGGAGGAGGCGCTGAGGGGCGACGGCGGCGCCGTGGCGGGGCCTCGTGAGGGGGCAGTAGTAAGCCGGTCGTCTGGGTTGTTTCCTGGTGACTGCCCAGCGGTGGTGGACCTCGGCCTGACGACCATGATTTGTTTCCCTGTTTTGAGCGTGTGTCTGTGTGTGGTGGGCACCACTGGTACCGGGAGGGTGGTGTCTCCTTCTGTTGGAGACGGTGTCGTGCGCCCACGTCGTACGAGCCGGGTATGAGTGCGAATCCGTGGCTGAGTCAGCAGCAGGAGCCGGTTGAGGAGGGTCCTGCACCTGTGGTGGAGGCGGTTGCCCTCGTGCGTGGGCACTGGGGGTTGTGGTCTTCTGATGTGCCTGAGCCTGTGGGTGCGGTGGAGACGTTGGCTGTGCGTGGCGCTCGGCGGTGGCTTGTGGGCGCTCATGGCGGTGCAGGCGTCTCGACCTTGGCGAGGTTGCTGGGGTGAGGGGGACGTGAGAGGTCCTGGCCGGTGCCTGCGGTGCCTGGGGAGGAGCCTGGAGGTGTGGGTGGTGGCCCTGTACTGTGGGTGCTGATCACGGCGCAGGACGCTGCTGTGGCGTGAGCCGGGCGGCCGTGGTGCCTGGTGTGGAGCCTCGGGCAGGATCGTCTGGGTTCCTGACGCACCGAAGATTTCTCGCGCGTCTTGCGCGAGCAGAAGGTCCACGTCCGTGGGGCCTCACCAGCGTGACTCTTCGTGGGTGGAGGGTGGCGGAGGGAGCCGGCGCGAGCCTGCTCGCGGTCTAAACGCTGCGGCGGGCACTGAAGCCGCTCGTCGCCGAGCGAAGCGATGACAAGCGACTAGTTCGATCATGGAAGCAGGCGTCGTCAGCGATGAGGTGATGCCTGATCAACCCGTCGCGGTGGCGCCTCCAGGAGTCTCGGAACCGGTGAACACCTTCTTCGCCACCAGAAGTGGGGTCTGGGGGATCATCTGCTTCCTGGTGCTGATGCTTCAGGCGATCTGGCTGATCCTGTCTCCACTGCGCGCACCAACCAGGGCGCTGAGGAGTTCGTCGACAGGTCTGGCCGCATCATCCCGTATCGGCCTGGGTGCCCGTCATCACCGACGATGCAGTTCTGTGGGTGTGATGACGGTGAGCAGGAAGGAATCTGAGCAGGGAACGCAGGCTGCGGAGCGGCAGTCTTTTCGGCGAGCCTGATGCAGTCCAAGACGTTCGTTGCCGCGCTGGTACCGTGCTGGGGCTGGCATGCTGGTCTTGCCTGACCATCGGGGACCGCGTGATCAATAGCGGCCGGCGGCCGATGCGAGCCCGTCGGCGACCAAAGCCGCCGACGGCGGGTGGTGGGGCGACGCCTTCTGGTACTGGTTCGCCCGGCGTGAGCGGTGACGCGCCGTCGGTGTGCTCGATGGAGGCGGCGACCAGACCCCGCCATCGGGTGCTGAGTTCCGGACGATCCCAGGTTGCTCGTGTAGTACTCTGAGGTGGCGGGGCGCGGGCTGATCGTGACAGGGTATCACGCGCTGCTTCGCGCACTCCCCGACGGGCGCGGCTGGCGCTCGGTGAACTTCTATGCTGGTTCTCGTCAGGAGCGCCTGCCGGAGGTTACTCGACGTCGTGGTTGATGACAGCAACCGCCAGCGTCCGCTCAATCAGATCACCGCTGGTGGGACGGGCCGGACGACCCAGCCGCAGACGATCTCGGGGGTACTGGCTCGAGGTGCACAGCCCTAACGAGGTGCTGGTGACGCTGGTGACGTCAGCGTGAACCCGAACGATGACCGGTTCGTGTCGTCGGCTGGTGATGGTCTGAGCGATGGGGACTGGAAGGTGCAGTCCCGGCCTCGGACCTGGGGGTCAGGAGCCACTGGAGTCGCTTTCGGGTTCTCGACCTGGACCGTCAAGTGACACGCACGTACAGCCAGAGGGTTGGGAGAGGAGGTGGGCAGTCTTGTCTCGACCGCTGGTTCTACCAGGTGCAGTGCCAGGCGACGGAGGCGGCGAACAAGGTCGCTGAGAACGTGGTCATCACGTGGGCGCGTGCGCTCCTGGATTCTTTGGAAAAGATCATGATCAAGGTCGGCACGTTCTGGATTGATAAGAGCACCGCCCGCATCGGTGGTGAGGGCTCAGCGGCATGGGACGTGCGGTACTTCGACGGCATGGCTGTCCGCGGGTGGTGTTCTCGGTCGCTGATCATGGCCGCGATGATGCTGATGCTGAACTCGAGGGGTGATGACATCCGGAAGATCATGATGGGGATCATCAAGATGGTGGTCGTCTCAGGTGCGGCCTTCAAGGTGATTGACCTGATGATCGATGCCGGTGACGCGTTCTCCGGCGGGTGATTGAGACCGCGATCGGGGCCGCCGACGGTAAGTTCGTGACGAAGTTGCTCAACGTCGCCTCGATCCAGCCCATCGATCGGCTGGGCACCGATCGCGCTGACCGCCTGGTGGGGGATTGCGGCCAACCTGATTCAGTTCGCGATGATGGAGCGCAGGGAGGCGATCCTGCCGCTGGTGGCGATCATCCGTTGGCGGCTGCTGCGGCCTGACGGACCAGGTCAGCAGGTCTGAGGAAGACCACTTCGTGGGTGATCTCGTTCACTCATGATGAAGCCGGCCGCGGCGATCATCCACGCGGTCGCGATCAAGATGGTCTCCGGCGCCAACCCGGATCCTGCCTCAGAGGCAAGCAGCAGGCTAATCAGGTGATCGACGGTTACCAGGATTGTTCCCGGTGGGGCTTCCGTTGCGGGAGGACATGGGATGTTTATCCGGGGCCTGATCATGATGGTGTTGGCTGCCGTGGCGCGCCGGCGCGATCCGCCTGATCACTCCCTGCGGCTGAGGCCATGGGGTGGGTGGCGGTGGGCTCTGGCGGCGGCCAGCAGCCGTGTCGGTGACAACCGCGATCAGGGTGGCTCGTTCCACCGGCGGCTCTGGTTCGGCTGGGCCGCCTGTAGCGGTGTATGGCACTCCCTGGGGCTCCGGGATCGCAGCGTGCTAGAGCCGGGCCGGCAGCGGCGCAGGACCGGCGCGGCCGGGGCTACGGGTGCGGCTGGTGCCAGTGGCGCGGCTGGTGCCAGTGGCGCGGGCTCGTGCCACGGGTGCGGCCGGGAGCCAGTGGCGCTGGCGCCTCTGGTGACAGCGCTGCGGTGCTGGGGCGGCGCCTGGGCCTGCGGCCGTGGTCATGGTCGGTGCGGAGGCTGCCGCACGGGCGTCCAGGTCGCTCGGTCGACTGGTAACGATGGCCGCCGCCAGTGGCGGCCCGTTCAGGGTGGTGCCTGATGAGCGTTCAGGCGCAGCAGGCTCAGCAGGGCCCGTTCCTCTTTACACGGTGAGAGCCCAACACCTGTCGGGCTGTTCGGCCTGACCACCGTTCAGTCCCCTGGTCATGCCTCGGCTATCGGGGTCGTGGTCGTCGCCGGTTCGACGGCCGGTGTGCCGGCGGCGGTGCTGCGCTACTGGCGCCGACCGTGGTCATGGTGTGTCGAGGCGTGACAAGCACGGACTGTGCATCTGGACAGGATCGAGGAGAGCTGAGGTTCAGGTGGAGAAGAGACGCCGCAGGAACGTGTTCAGGGCGGTGCCCTGAGCGGCGAAGCGATCAAGTGGCAGGCTGGAGCCTCCTGGCTACCTCGGCAGGCTCCGGCTGGTGGATGGTCAGGATGCGTGGCGCCGGGCCGTTCACGATGGTGCGTCACCCTGGTGGCCGCTCACGGTGGTGATGGCACGGCCCGAGTGGTGCGGGGCTGCAGATCAGGAGGAGATCAACAAGAAGGTCGCTCTGTGGGGAGCACATCAAGGACGTTATAGGAACGGTGTCGGGCCACGACGCTGACGGTGGAGTCCTCCCCGGACCCGGGTTCCCTGGGCTGCGGCGCGAGGTGCGCTGTCACGGCGGTCGCCCAGCCTCTCCGAGAGCCTTTTGCTCAGCGTCATGGACCAGGTGGTCGACGGCGCCGCCGGTATGGGCATCAAGGTGAGTACCTGGTTGACGATGACCTTTGATCCGAGGGCCATGGCTGGCGGGGCGTGGGCGCGAGGAACGAGAGCGGGCGATCAGGACTCTGGAGACGCGCCTGCTGCGCTGGTACAACAGATCACGGAGACCACCTCCAGTGCGGTGCACTCATGACCGGTAGCGAGGTCATCCGGATGGTCAGGAGGCTTACGATCCTGCCTCTGCCGTGGTCTTTTGAGCAGGCGGCTGACAGTGAGGTGGTCGACCTGTTGGGGCGACGCTGGCCGGTGAGCCACAACGCAGAGGGAGACCGTGCACGCGTGGCCTGTCGCGTGTGGGTGGTCTCGCGCCCGCCGCAGGGGCCACGTGCTCAGTCCATGCTCTCGAGCGCGCTCACTCCCAGCCGGGACGTGGAGCGCAAGCGTTTCACGGCGATCTACACGCCTTTGGACGTGGCCAAGGCCCCTGACGTGGTCGAGAGAGACGTCGACACAAGACGCAGAACGCCGTCAGCTCGAGGGGCAGCGCCCCAAGCAGCGCACCCAGAACCGCGCCAGCCAGGCGCTGAAGACCGCCGAGCAGGAGGCGCGCGGGGGCCGCGGTGCGGACTTCGTTCAATCATCAGAGCAACAGTGTCCGCGGCCCGACGAATTCGGCAGCCTAGCGGTGGCGAAAGCGCATGCGAGTCACGTCAGCCTCCTCCCACCTGCTGGAGCGGGAGGCGTTCGCGATGGACTCGGCGTTCGCATGCGGGCTTCCTCTGGGGATGCTGCGCTCACCAGCAGAAGTCTGAAATGTAGGCTGTGAGATGGCGAAACAGGCAACGAAACGGGTCCTCCAGGCTGGCGTGTCCAGATCCCGGCGGGTAGCGAAGGCTTGCGGTACGGGTCCCGGCAGCGGCGTGGTGGTGGACGGCCCAGTGTCAGGCCGTGGCGAGGCGTCGGACGAGATCTGCGGGATGTGCTGCTGATCCAGGCCGCGCACCTCCGAGATCGGGGGCCCCGATGGGCCGCTGCTCAAAGCAGGCCGGTTTCCTGTGCGCTGACAACATCTCCTGGTTCCGCAGGGGCCGATCGTGCACCGTCGGCCCGTGGTTCTGGCTCTCAACGGGGTCGGGAAGTCGTCCTGGTGCGTCGCATCATCCTGGGGACCGCCGACGAGGTGCGATGATCCTGGGTGACATCAAGCCTGACTACGTGGCGTGATCAGGCTTCTGGGTGGGCAGGTGATCACGATCGGCTCGCCGGCAAGGAGCAGTAGTCAAACCCTCCTCGACGCTCGTATCGACGAGGGCGCCGCCAGGCTCTCGGGCGCGCCTTTCCCAGCCGAGCGCGCGGCGTTGTCGCAGAGCGCAACCAGCGCAAGAAGCAGATGGCGCTGACGCCGATGCACATCAGCGGGGCCGCTTCCTGGTGACCGGGAGCAAGACGCTGACCGATGAGGCGATCACGCTGCCGGAGAAAGGTGGCGCGAAAGATCAGCGCTGGCGGGACCTGCTGCTGGTGCGCAGGGCACTGCGCGAGCCCGCGCGACGTCGCGCTCGACCGCCAGCCTGGACCGCTACCGACAGTCTGACCGAGGAGCCTGGAGGTCACGCTCCGTGGGCCCTCCCCACGCGGATCCATGGGCGAGATCTTCGCCGCTCGCCAGACCACACCGATGATGATGGACCGTAGCGCGTCTTCGACGTCTCCACGCCCTCAGAGCGACGCCAACGAGCCCGCAGGCGGCCGTGCTCCTGGTCTGCTGGGGCTACGGCTTCCACGGTGGAGATCGCGCAGACCTTAGCGGATGTCGGTGTGATGCCCCCGCAGTTCTCCCAACCTGATCAGCGGACGAGATCTCGCGCACGCTCCAGTCTCGCCGATGGTGACCGTATCCAGGCCTTGACCAGGCTGGAACCGGACCGTGGGAACCGGGCATGATGGTCTCCCACTGATGGCGGATTTCAACACGCTGCCCACCGAGGAGGACCGGATCAAGGCGACCGGCCTGGTCGAGCGTTCCCAGCCTGCTGTTCCTGGGCGGGCTGCCGCGCAAGGAGATGCCTCGCTGGAGGGGGTGTCTCACCAGGAGAGAAGCGACATGATGATCTCGTAAGGCTCCAGGAACCGGCGACCAGTTCTCCCAGACGGTCATGCCGCCGGCGGGATGGGCAAGTTCCTGCATGAAGCTCTGGACCTGCTGGGATATGCGTTCAGCCTCCAACTGTCTCCTGGAGGAGCCTGAGCCTCGGAGGACTCCGAACTCGAGGTGGGACCGAGTCGGTCGGCGGCCCCGTGTGTGAGAAGGCCGTGTGATGAGTCTGGTGAGGAGATGCGCACGGAAGCCGTCCACGGTGCTGACGTTCTGGGGATGGTGGTCGGCACCTGGGCTGGCGTGTCACTGACTCTGGGGTGCGGGTCTGGTCGCGGGCCACTGGCACCCCCGTTCCGGGCAAACCCTATTGATCTGGTGCGATCGCACGTCGGCCGGGTCGTGCCACGACGGGCATGTGGGTGTGCGTGTGTGTGGCCGGCGCCCTCGTCCTCGTGCCGTGTGGTACTGCTTCCCGCCTCGTCGAGCTGGCGGCGGCAGCGCCGTGAGAGACGAGGCGGCCCGCCGTACGGGGCGCAGGAGCGACACCAGCACCAACGAGAAGTTCGCACGTGCCAAGGCCAAGCGCCTGGTCAAGACTGACATCGACGCCTTCGCTCCTGATCGGCAAGGCGGTCAACGACCGGCGCAGTCTGTGGTCGTCGTTTGAGGACGGTGCACGTGACCGTGCCTCGTGCCGGTAAGAGACGACGTGCTGGCGTCCACGCATCCGTGGGCCCGCGCTGGTGGTGGCCACGTCCAACAAGCGTGACGTCCTGGTTGACCTGCCAGGCCAGGGTGCGGCGTGAAACGTGTGGGTCTTTTGACCCGCAGTCGATCGCGCTGGAGCCGCAAGTCTTCTGCGGGACATCCTTTCCTCGCGTCACCAACGCGACCAAGGCGCTGGCTGTCCCAGATCTTCATCGGCCACCACCCGGGATCTACGGGCGCAGACCAACGCCTACTTCGCATCAGGGCCTGAAGAACCTTGGGTCGCGGCGCTCCCGCTGGCGGCCGCGCGAAGGAAATGTCTCTGCGCGCGACGTCTACCGGTGGGTGACGAACCCGGCTGGAGGGGCGTTAGTGATCCTGCGTGAGTCGGGTGAGCAGATGATGGCTCTGGCCTGGAGGAGGCTATGAACCTGGTGGCGGAGACCCGCTCGGGCGTGTACGGGGCGCAGCCACGACGCTGTCCTTCGTCTTCAACGAGGAGGCGCTTCCGGGTGGGTGACTCAGCCGCACCTGCCGGCCCCTTGACGTGAGGTCCATGGTCGCCCACGGACACCTCTACTGCCTGTCCAGGAGGCCGGGCGACGCCGGCCCGATCGTGACGCGCTGACGGCGGCCGTCACGAGGCGGCCGTCGACCTGGCACGCTCCCAGCCTGACGGGCGCATGCCCATCCCGGCGCTCATCAGCTGATGAGGCCGCCAACGTGTGCCGCTGGGGCAGTTGCCCAACATATGCTCGCACTTCGGCAGCCGGGGATTCTCGTACACGATCCTCCAGTCGTGGGCGCAGGGTGAGGGTGCCCACGGGGAGCAGGAGGACCGCGAGATCTGAGCGCCTCCAACGTCAAGGTCTCGGAGGCTCGGACAACGAGAACGACTACTGGCCGGCCTGGAGAGATCATCGGGGCTACTGGCAGCACTCCGGAGGCAGACCACTCCATCAGCTGGTCAGGGCGCGTCGACCACGACTGGATGGATGCCCTAGCAGCGCCAGATCGCCACGGTCGCTGACCTGGCGCCCTGCCGGCGGGGCGGGCGGGTCGTCTCTCAGAAACCAGCCGGTCCTGCGGCCACCGTGCCGTACTGGAAGCAGAAGTGAACCAGCGCGGTCAGACCACGGGTCAAGCGACTGCTCCGGCGCAGAGCAACACCGTCGCGCCGCACGTGGTCGGCGACAACGTCCTGACGGCCACCGCGTGCCGTCCAGACGCTAGCAGCCGGCGGCGAGGCGCCTGAAGCCTAATCCATGGGCGAGAGCAACAGAAAGGCAGGTAGGTAGAGATGGAAAGAGATCAACGGCGGCTGGTGGGCCAGAGGCCCGCATGGCTCTTCAGGTCAGCGTCCAGCTGCTGGTTCTTTGCCGATATCCGGCGCCGGGCCTCGAGCACGCGCGCCGTGAGTCGTTGGAGCAGGAGCGGCTGATCCGCCAGACGATCAATGATCAGCGGCGCCTGGCCGACGCGGTCCCGCGGCAGGGGCTGGATGAGCGTTTGGGACAGGGCCCGTGAGGATGCCCACGTGCGTGGCAGAGGGTCCAACCGTCGTTGGCGGCCAGGCCGGATCGCTGCGGGAGGCGCTCGAGCGGAACGCCGACCTGACGCCCGCCAGGCCGGTAACGCCAGGTGAGGTCGACGACGCCACGCTCGCTGAGGTCGCCCCCGTCGTCGAGGGCGAAGAGAACCGGGATCTGCGAGCCGACCTGGCCGCCTCAGCGCAAGAGGCCTCCAGGAGGCTGGAGAAGGTGCTGAGCAGGTCTCCACGAATCCCGAGCAGCCTGATCGCGCCTGAGAGCACACCGCCTGGGAGGCCCAGCGCCACATGACGATCGAGTCCCCTACCCCGGTATCGATGAGGCGGCTCGGCGCCAGGAGCGTCATGTCCCTACCTCCTGGCCGCTGAGGGCTACGACCTCGATCACCCGCCGGCCCTGGACCAGCCTGCGGGAGCTGATAAGGCCTACGCGATCGAGAGCGTCTGTCGGGGCGGGTAGCGACTTCACCCGCGCAGACCGGCATCAGCGCCTAGACTCGAGCACCGGTCGACCTCACGACCACGCTGTGGCTCAGAGGGCCTGGGACGCTGAGCGTCAGGGACGCTACCCGACCCGCGGGGCATGGCGAGAGAGCATCGCTCTGCGGGCCCGGAGGCCGTCCGTGAGGTCAACTCGTTCAGCCCTTTTGGCTGACGCCCCTGGCCGTCGGTACCTACACGGAGCCAATGGCCGCAGCAGCGGCCGGGAGGCGGGAGCGGGCCGGTATGCGCCCCGAGGAGTACTCGACTACCTGAGCCCACCAGCGCCGCGCTGTGGTGTCGACGCCGGGACAGATGGATGAGCAGGGCCGCGGGCATGCGGGACGGATGGCGGCTCACCGTATCGCCCACGCCCGGAGGCCGCCGCCAGGTGGCCCGGCAGGGGACGCGGCCAGGACCGGGATCGAAGAGTACTCGGGACCAGGGCCAGCCGGTCCGGCAGGCGACGCCGGCTGAGACGGGCAGGGGCCAGCAGGTCGACCAGGGGCGGTCTGCTGCGGCCAGTGGGACCGGCGCCACCTGGAGGTCAGGCCAGGGCGAGCCTGGGCACAGGCCGACGCCGACGACGCCAGGGCTGCCCAGGTCGACGCCCAGCGCCGTGCTCAGGAGGCCCAGGCCGATGCGCAGCGTGCTCACCCAGGACCGTGACGGGCAGGCCGCCGGCGTTGCGGACACCGTCGGGGAGGTAACACGCCGCGGGCGCGGCCGGAACGGCCGTCACGCTACGGCCGTGGGGACTCACCTGAGGCCCGCGCTGTGTGGGCCGATGCCCATCTCGCTAACGGGCATGATCCCAGGTCGTCAGGGCGGCTGTAGCCGGCGACCGGCGCTGCACGGAGCCCGCCTACAGGCCACCGCGTTGTCGAAGGCGCCTCGACCGAGGACGCCACCCAGCAGTACTGAGGCGCACTCACGCACGCAGAAGCAGCACATGTGACGGTCGCCCGTCCCGCTGCGGCGCCGGTGGATGCGGTCACTCGTGGGGTGAACACGTCCACCGGCGCCGTTTCCACGCGCATACCGTCCGGGTGCTCGCCAGCGTGCCCTCTCATGAGCGAGCAGTCAGAACGGTCCCTCGCACAGTGACCTCCCGCATGAGGGAGGTAGAAGCAGGTCTTCCACTTCACCAGGGGACAGCAGGGCTGCCGTCAGCACGCGCATGTGCTCCCACGACCGCCGGCTGCAGCCCCATTGTCATGAAGATCTCGACGGCCCCGGCGTGGCACCACCACATCGGGCACCAGTGCGTCCTGCGCTGCGTGACCGACGGTCGTAGACGCTGGCGATGTAGTCCCCGGACGAACTCCGCGACCGTCTGGTACCGAAGCAGGCGGGTTCTCAGCGGCGGCCGCCTGTGCTTTCTGGTACCATTAAGGCCTCTCCAGCTGCGTGTGCGCGCACCAGGACACCTCTGATCCACTGGTATCTCACTGGCGCCGGCCCTGCCTGCGCAGGATCGCGTTGCCTGGGCGGCGTTCGTCTCGGCGCGCCAGTGGCACGCCGCATGGCGGGCGCCGTCGGCGTCGGGCAGAGAGCGTTCTGGCAGATCCCGCGTACACGCTTCGATGTCGCGTCCGCTGACGGCATCCGCCTGCCAAGGCGGCCTGGGTGGAAGTCGGCCTGGCCCGGCTGTCGGGGCTGCTGGGGACAGGCCGCGGCGACGCAGGTGCAGGGCGGCGGCTGCGCCACCGGGCCGGCATCGCCAGGGCGCACGCCGTCACGAATCCGCTCGATCTGGGCCTCACTCATCCCGTGCGCCCCTGCCCGCCGCTGTTTCTTTTGCCGCGGCACTGGTCTGGGCTCCCTGCGGTGACAAAGCCTCTCGCCGCCGCACGCTCTCCTCTACCTCGGTGTGAGCAGCGGCCGCTGCGGTGTAGCCGGTCTGCACCTCACCGCCGAGCCCGCCAGTGCCTGTGTAGGCGGCGCGCGCGCACTGCTCGACGTCGCTCACCGTCGTGGGGTGGGAGATCGCCTCCAAGGCCGCGCGCGAGACTGGCGAGCATCTCTGCGCAGTACGCGCCTGCCTGGCGGCGATGTAGCAGTCGGCCAGAGCCTCCACCAGTGCCAGGGGCCTGGGCCACCAGGACGATCGGGATCGGCGTGCCTGCTGACTCGCAGCAGACAGAGCCAGCCGTGCCCCCAGAGACACGGCCCTGCTCGTGCCTCGTTGCCGGTGCCGGTCGCTGGTGGGGTCTGGCAGGCGTTCCGTGCGCGTGAGGCGCGCGTGAGCATCTCGATCGCACGTGGGTCGGTGGCGGCCAGGCGCGTGCGCTCAGCAGGCCGGCGACGCTGCGTGGTGGCGGCCGCAGACAGCCACGCGTCAGTGACGTCGATGCCGCGCAGCGCCTGCGCGCAGGGTGTCCAGGGCTCCGCACGCGTGCGGCCATCTCGCGCGCGCGAGGACACCTGTGTGGTGGCATGCTCGCCATGCCTCGCCCATGCGTCGACGGCTCGCTGCGCCGACACACCGTGCCGACACTCGAGACGCAGACGCGGCAGAGACAGGTCCCGCGTCGAGTTTCAAGCCGCCTGCGTACCATCGTGCGCTGGCTGGCCTCGGCGTGCACGCACCCGAGAAGCCGACGACGACGTCCTTGTGTGCCTCTTTCTGCGAACCGCGGCAGTGCCTTGACGTCGAGCTCACGCAGACGGACTGTGTCGCTTCGCTGGTGGAGGCTACTGCCGCTGGCGCGCACGCGCCGCTCGAGGATCTCCGCTGGTGCTGTCGGTGTCCCTGCCCGTTCCGCGGCACGCAGGTCTCGCTGCGGAGTCTGCGCGCGCGCCGCGCGTGCTCACGGGCCCGACGACGGGCGCAGCCGTACGCTGTAGCTCGATCCGGGTTGGCGGCCCAGCATCGCCTTGGCTGGTCCCGCCACGGTTCCAGCGTCTCGCGCGTCCCTCGCGCGCTGTGCTGGGCCATGATGTGGATGTGGTCGCCGCCGCCTTCGACGCTCCAGCGATGGACCGCGACCCACCGGCACGGAGCCTCGCCGTCCCTGCCGGTGAAGCCCATCTCGTCTACGAAGTCACGTTGGCGACCATCCGCCATCTCTCGTCGCCCTGCGCGGCCTCGCGCTCACGGAGCGACAGGGGAGAAAAGTGCCAGATATGACAGGGGCACCTGTTCCTTGATGACCCCACGCTTGTTTGAGTCCCTGCTGAACGCGCGCCGGCTGCCTGCAGGGCTTGACGCCGGTCTCGGTCATGAACTGGCCCACGAACCGTGCGATCCCTCGTATCCCTCGCGCTGGGCCCGCCTCGTCCCAGGCAACATCGGCGCATGATCACGTCCGAGCCGGGCCACCAGGTGAGCATTTCTCCGTGCTCAGCAGGTTCGCCCGCCCCGGCCAACGAGATAGTTCAACAGCCTGCAGGCCCGAGCTCTCCCTCACTCGATCGCGGCGATCATCTGCGCGCCCTCGAGCAGGGATGTCGTCGATGCTCAGCCGCAGCCGCTGAATCTCGCTCACTACGGCGCTGGAAGTGCTCGACGGGATCTCGCTCGGTGGTGCTGGCATGGTGAGCGATCTGGCTGAGGTTCGCCGTTCACGCTCCACGAGCCCGACGACGAGAAGTCACGCGCCCGGGCCACCGCACTGTGCGCCCCACCTGCATCCAGAACACCGTCACCCGCACTCACCGGGCAGCAGCGCCGCATCCACCAGGATCTCGCCATCGACCCCCGACACCTCGCGCACGCGCTCAGCAGGATGGCACCGCCCAATCCGCCGTAGGCTACTACCGTCAGGACGCCCACGACGCCCACCTGCAGTGCGCGCGCTATGCACAGACGATCCAACACGCGGCCCGCGCATGTCACGACGCCCGCGTCGTTCGGCGGTGCTCGTCGCCGCAAACCACCGGCCCGCGCATGCCCAGCGCAGCGACCCGAACGGGACGGTTACGGCTGCGGCAAAAGCGAAGCGAGACGAGGTAAGTCGAGGCAAACCTACTCCTAGCACCCAGCAGTCACTATCTTGCTCCGCGTGCCGGGCACCAGGCTCGTGGTTACGTTTCCGCGATTAGGAAATGTCGTTGACGTTTCCGGCCCGCCAGGTGAGTACGCGTCAATGATCAATGGTGTTAGGCGGCGACGCGAGGTGAGCGGCTGACGGACACCGGCGCCGTGCCCATTGATTCTGACGCAGCCCCAGGACGCACCACCGGCAGGACGCGCCCGGGGCTGCTGGGCCTGAGTTTGGGTCTGTCTGGTTGGCGTCGAGCACGCGCGCTCGACATGCGGCAGGCCTGGGGGCCGCGGCTCACCGCCAGCAAGACCAGACAGGTGCACGCGCGTGCACCCTCGCGCCCGGAGAGGCTGTCGGTGAGTGCGCCCACGTTCTACGAGTGGGGTATGAGCCTGAGGGCAGGCGCCGGGCCTACCTGAGCTCGTAAGGGAATACAGATGAGCATCGACCCGATGGCTGCGCTGCTTCAGGACAACAACGACCGCATCTCAGCGCGTTGAACGCCTCTCGCAGGCACGCCGCGCCGCTCGACTCCATTGAGGACTACCGCAGCGCGTGGAAGGACGCACGAGAGGCCGGCTGGGCGATCACGGACCTGGAACGAAAGCAGGCTGATCAACCCGGCCAGCCTGCCAAGGCCCAGGGCGCGTGACACCGGCCGAAGCCAACAGCACACGTGTCAGCAGCGAGCCGCTGGACTGACCGTCGCACGAGCAAAAGACGCAAGAAATGAGCCTGCTTTTGAAAGGTAGAGACATGACATCCGCATCCACCGCAGCGCCGCTGCACGCCACTGTCGAGACCTGCACGCCACGGGCCGCGGCACCCTGCCACGCATGAACAACAAGGTCCGTCCCATCGTCGCCCCCGACATCGACACCGCCCGGCACAACGTCATCGACCCGTGGCGAGCGCGCCCAGGAGCACGGCGCACCCGTCATCCTGCACGCCACCGATCCAGACGGAGACTTTCGCCGTCACCGTCAGCGTCGACGGCACCGTCACCGAGTCCGTCGACGCCCCCGCACCACAACCAGACGACACCAACCACACGGCTGCACCCCACCCACCAACGACAACGGCGTCGGCTCCGACAACTCACACCGCTCCCCGTTCACCTCGTCGCGCCACCGCCCCGACACAGCCGGGAACCACGAACGGCCCTCTCCGATGTCGGCAAGCACACCGCCCGACGTCGCCTCACGCACCGTGGCTGGCCCCCACCGTTCAGGCGCCCCCAACGCAGCAGACACCGCTACCGGGGGAGACTGAGCCGGCGCCCGTACCGTCTCCCGCGCCGGCGGTGCCGACGTCCGCGAGTACGTCCCTGCCGCCTGTGCACTCCAGACGGTAAACAGAACGCACCACGACTCCGGCCGAGGTCATAGCCCAAGCCCGGCAAGCCTCCCTGCTCGACGCCACCAGCAACGAGGCACCCGCGCGCGACGGCGTGCGCGGCGTCCTCAACGGCCTCGGACTACGGATCGGCCCCTCCAGGGTCGAGCAGCGCGTGCGCGCCGACGTCGCCGCCGTCGCCCAGCACTCGCCCCGCCCGCTCGCCATCGCCGTCGTCAACGGCAAGGGCGGCGCCTGCAAGACACCCACCACCATCCTGCTGGCCGCGACCTTCGCCCGCTACGGCGGCGCCGGCGTCGTAGCCTGGGACAACAACAGCACCAGAGGAACGCTGGGCTGGCGCACACAGAAAGGACCGCACGAGGCCACCATCGAGGACCTCCTGCCCGTCGTCGAGGACCTCGTCGGCCGCGACGCTCTGGCCGCCTCCATGGCCCGCTACACCCACCACCAGCGCCTCGACCGCTACGACGTCCTCAGATCCCGCCCCGAGGCCCTCAAAGTCCCAGCCCACCGACGCCAACGCCGTCGATGCTGTTCACCGCGTCCTGACCAAGTACTACCGGCTCGTCCTCATCGACTCCGGAAACGACGAGTCCTCCGAGCAGTGGCAGGCCATGATCCGCAAGGCCGACGCCATCGTCGTACCCACCACCACCCGTCCCGAGCACGCCGAGTCCGCACGCCTGCTCCTGGCCGAGCTCGCCGGCGCCAACCCACACTGCGCCAACCTGGCCAGCAACGCCCTCGTCGTCGTCTCCCCAGGCATCCTGAGCCGAGGCCGCACCCCACGAGTACGTCGAGACCTTCAGCAGAATGACCCGCACCGCCGTCGGCATCCCCTACGACCCAGCCATGGCCGGCAGCCCACCCTGCTCGACTCCCTGGCACCATCGACACGGAGAGCCTGGTCGCCGCCGGCGCCGCCCTGACCGGCGCCTTCACCACCAACTAACCCCCAACAAGCAGTGAAAGTTACAGGCTGCACCCACTTGGATGGGTGCAGCCCCGCAAGTTTGTTTGCACGTGCGTATCAGAGGCGCACGGCGTTAGGCATCATCTTCTCGTGACGCACCGCGGTCTCCCTCACGGTCTGTCCGAAGGTGGGGGCCTCGATCATCTGATCCCCACCCAGGAAGATCGCCACGTGATAGATGTTCGGCTGACTGCCGTCATCGGACCAGAACAACAGGTCACCGGCTGGGCCTCGGTCCACGGGCACCTGACTGCTCTGTAGGTGCTGCTGACGCGAGTCGTGAGGCAGGCTCACGCCTGACGCCTCCCACGCAAGCTTCGTCAGCCCCGAGCAGTCCAGGCCACTGCCCGACTCCCCGCCCCACACGTAAGGCACACCCAGGTACTTGCGCGCCGCCGCGATCGCTGCCTGACCACCAGCACTACCACCTCCGCCACCACCCACCGACTTTTCGCGGCCGCGTACTTCGCCATCAACCCCATGATCTGGGGAACGTGTCCTGTGTCTCACTGTTCTGTGGGATGCCACCAGCAGCATCGACAGCACCCATGCCGGCGTTGTAGCAGCACAGGGACAGCCTGCGCAACATCACCTGCCTGTGCCTTGCGCTGATGCGCTCCTTGACCTGGCTGGCCAGAGAGCACATGTAGACGCCCTGGGAGTAGATCGCGTCCTGAGGGTTAAGGATGTCTGCCTTGCCGTCCCCATCGCCGTCCTTACCGACGCTGGCCCACGTCGCTGGCACGAACTGCGTCATCCTGAGCGCCCGCGTGTGAACCGGCCTTCGTTCCAGTTCGACTCGCCTCGATCTGCGGCAGCGATCAACGGCGCACTGATCTCCGGGCAGATCGACCCTGCCTTGAGCACAACGCCCCGGTACTCGCCAGGAACGTTCGCTACTCCCTGCGCGGCGCCCTTGGCCTTGTCCTTCTTGTCACTGTCGTTGTCGCCACTCATCAGTAGCGGCATCGTCACCAGTAGTACAGGGATCAGCACGACAGCAAGAGACTTGTGCTTCACCGTGCCCCCACCCCCGTACCTCGAAGGCGCTGGTCGATCCCTGCCCCGGAGGGCCTGGGTGCCGCGGTTGGCCGGCGCCCGTTGGGGCTGGCGCCGTCGGCGGGTGTCGGCGACATCGCCCGCCGCGATCGCACGTATCTCTGGTGAGGTCGAAGCCCGCGACACGTTCATCGCCGAACTCGACCACCGCGCTCAGGCAGCCCCTCGGCCCTGAACTGCTCGACCAGGTCGGGCCGAGTCGTCAGGTCGACCTCCTGGTAGGCGGCACCGGCCCTGTCCAGCCTGCGCCCGTCATCCTGCAACCCGGCAGTCCGGCTTGTGTAGACCGTCACCGGGCACCTGGGCCTGGGACACGCCCTGCTCCCCGCTCGGTGGCACGCGTCGGGGCCGACGCGCTGAGGGCGCCTGTGGTGGCGTCGGGGCCAAGTGGCCCTGACCTGGTCCATCATCTCGGCGGTCGTCATCGCGGACGTGCCTGCAGGGGTGGTGACCGTGACCTGCCCCGTCCGGTGGTGATGACGCGGCAGTCCATACCGTTGCCATGCATCTCGAGCAGTCGCCCAGTGGCATCGGCCTCGAGAGGTCACCGGCTGGTCTCACGACGGTGACACGGGCGTCACTGCCGGCCAGGGTCGCCTGAGACCTGCGCCCACGCTCCAGGGCGGAAGCATCCTCGGCACTCCAGCCCTGGGCACCGGCGGCACGCCATGTGGCCCAGGTACGGGCGGTGTGCTCGTCGGCGTCACGCAGCACAGCGGAGTCGATGTCCCACCTGGCCTGCTGCGCTGACACGGGGGTGGCGGCCTCGTAGCGCTCGGCGTCGCTCAGCGGCGTGGGGTCCACCCACGGTCCCACGGTGCCGGCCTCCACGGTCTGCCGGTCAACGACCTCCAGCAGGGGGCTGTCCGGCTCGACAGAGACGCCGATCGTGATGGGGCGGTGTGAGGCGTCCATGGGCTGGGCCCTGACCCAGGCCACGCCCCGGTCCAGGTCAGGCTGGTGGACGCGGTATCGCGGGCGGCGTCCGGCAGCAGAGAGTCGACCCGGATCAGGCGTGTGCGCAGGTCGTCGAAGACGCTGGTAGCCGGCCGGCGCGTAGCTGCCGCGTCACGCGCTGCAATCAGGCCCTCACGGACACCGCTCGCGGCAGTGTTGAACTCCTCTTGGGGCATCCCCAGGATCGTCGCGGCGACCTCGGTGTACTCATCTCTCCCACCCCGCGGCGGCCAGGTCGGGGACAGCCACATGGTGCGCCTCGTCGCCGGCGGCGAGCAATCGCCGCCGCGCGCAGCTCCTGGCGATTGGCCCGCCGGCGCGTATCGCGAGCTCGTCGCCGTCCAGTGAGAGGGTCACTGACTGCTCGTCCCAGGACCCCAGTGACCGGGCCTCGGCGGCCGGGGGTGGACCTGAACAGCGCACCGACCGTACGGTCCCAGTGGAGGGCGGGTCCTCAACCTCGAGGCCGCGGTCCCGAAGCCGGTCGTATGGGGTGAAGAGTCTCCCAGGCCGCCTGCCCAGTTCGACGCGCCTCCTGTACGGCGTAGGAGAGCGCGGCGAGCGTGCTCGTCCGTCGTCTGCCGGCGCTTTGGCTGCCCCGGAGCCCTCAGGGAGCGCGCGCTGGCCCGTCTCCTCGACGGTGAGCCTCCCCTCATCCCGGGAGTGGAGTAGCCCGTGCTCGGTGCGCTCCGGGAACACGCGATCTGGGCCGTGACGGTGCGCCTGGTCGGGCTGAAGGCGACTCCATCTCCTCGGCGTCCAGCGTCCCGCCGGGCGTGATCGCATCAAGGCGCTCCAGCAGGCGGCCTGCGGCCTCCACGTCCTGCCCGTGGTGGTCCCAGTCCTGGGCCAAGTGCCTGGTTCCAGGTCGTCGAGCGCCACCGTGCGCTCGGGCCGCCACGGACGCCATAAGCGACCGCCCGCGCCTCGGGCGTCCCAGGCCAGCGGCGACGTCGACGTCGGGTGCTGCGGGCCCGGCCCCGCGCCACTCTCGGGATCTCACTGGCCCGGGCCGGTAGGGGCCGTGAGGCCCTCGATCACCTGGCGCGCGGCCGCGGGCAGGTCCGGTGGCCGCGGTAGACCACCTCGACGGCAGCGGTAATCAGCCGTCGGTGTCTGGTCCTGGTGAGCCTGGCGCTGTACTCGCTCAGCGTGTCCCCCTTGTTACTGCGCGCGCGCGGTGGTCCGGCGCCTGCCGCCGGCCTCCTACCCCTCTCGTGAGGCGTGGGCGCACGCTGTTCGGACAAACAGCGGTGGTGCCAACATCAGGGAACTTTCGTGCTGGCACCGGATCGTGGGGAATACTGTTGTGGTGGTCGGGTCCCGGGTCCGGGTGGTCAGCGTTACGTGGATCAGGCCAGGCTGGTGGCGCGGTCTCGCCTGACGCTCACTTATGCACTTGATGACGTCGCCTGCACCGACGTCGTGCAGAGGACCTCACCACGGGATGCCGTCATGCTGGCTGGCGACCTTCTCCAGTCCTCGGCTTGGGGTGACCGTGTTTGTGCCGGTCAGCGGCGTAGACGTAGACCATCCACTGGGGTCTCTCGCCGCCAGGGCAGCCGCGCGTCGATAGCGAGGATCTGCCACCTGTCGTGGTCGAGGCCACAAATTTCGTAGAGGTCGCCGCTGGTATTGGTCATGCTGGATCTCGCACAGTTCTCCAGTCGGGGGTACGTTGTGCGAGCGTCAGGACTCTGGTCGGTCTGGTAGGTCCGATGTCCATGACGGTAACGATGACACACGGCAGTGACACGGGTTGCTACGTTAAGACACCGCAATCCAGCCCATGGTGGATTATCGACGACTGCCCGATCTGTGCGTTGCTCATCCCCGGCAAGAGGATCGACGGACGGTGGTTCAGGCGCTGGCGAGGTTTCTCGACGGCGTCGCGGATGACGGCACCTGGTAGTGCCGTGGGTTTCGACGCAATTTCGGCAGCGCGTCGGTGGCGGCTGGAAGCACGTGGCGCAGGGCCGGGGAGCGGCCGGCAACTGGTCGCGTGGTTCTCCCAGGCTGGGCGCCCGGAAGATCGCGCGTTTCGTCACGACGCGATCGCCTGGGCTGCGCGCACGGTGGTGCACGGTCATACGGCCGGCGACGATGTCTCGTCGTAGGCGTCTGGCAGGCGCCGTCATTGCGCCTGTTGATCTCGGTCGCGATCGATTCTCTCCTGTGGGAAAGTTCAGCGATCGTCCCGCGGGACGACAGAAGTAAGGTTGGTCCGTTACCTGCGGGAAGATCTTTGGTGGTTACCGCGTCCGTCGACGGCGACGCCGACCTCGATGTGGCGCATGGCATGCTGATGGGGCAGGCCAATCAACATGGTGCCTCCTCTGGCCGCCTCGCCGGAAGGTCGCTGCATCCGCGTGGTGCAGCACCGCGTATACGGCATCCTCGCGGGAATCCCAGTTGTGGCGGAGGGGAGAATCAATGGCATGCCATTATGGTACGACCATACAGTGGTGAGGCAACCTTCGTCACCTTGCTGGTGCAGGTTCTTTACGGGCAACGAAAGGCGACTGCTCACCCGTCTTTTCTCCGTTGTCCTGGCCACCGTACTGGTCTCAGCGTGAACCGGGACGTGGTGCAGGCTTCAGGAGTGGCCTGTTTGTACCGGGCCCGGTGGTACCAGAGCCTGCACCTCGTGCGGAGGTACGCGACGCCGGATCGGGGATGCTGGTTGGTCAGGCTTATGTCGATGCGACGAAGGGCGGCGTTGGGTGTGGTGCAGGCTGAGCGTCGCGCGCCGTTGGTCGGTGTTGACGGCCAGACCGTCCGGTGGCTAGGGACCCGTGGCGCATGAGGCTTCTGGGACGACTCGGCTGTCGGTGCCTGCGCGCAGGAGTGATGTCGCGAAGCAGTGCCTGACCTGGTGGGCGGTTGCGGCGCGTCGGCGGTCGAACGCCCGTAGATGACGGCACTGACAGTCTTGCCTTTTACATGGGCAATGGCCGGATCCTTGGGGACGGGAACCAGAGACCACGACGGTAGTAGTGACTCGCCCGCTGGAGGATGAAATGGGTGGGCGGGAGGGTGTCGGTTCCACTTTGCCAGTGATGGTGATGGTGCCGGCGACGGGCTGATGTCCTTTCCGCGGATCTTGGCAATCTCGGTGGACGCATGCCGGCCCAGGCTCCGAGGATGATCTTTGTTCGCGTTCCGCCGAGCGGGAGTGCGAGGACGGCGTCGAGCTGGCGTCGCGACTGGTCGGGGTGGCCGGTCAGTCTTGGTCCGGTAACGCGAGTGGTGACCGTCGGCGCGGTGGTCGATCACCGAGCCACTTGCACCAGCCCGGGCAACACCGCGTAGTACGTACTCTTGGTGGCTGCGCTGGGAGTGGTGTCGCAACAGATGCTGATGGCTTGTGGAGTCAAAGGTGGGGTCGGTACCGCGTGGCGGTGGTGACTTGCCGGATGACGCGGATACGTTCGGTGATGGTGCGTTGGGACAGCCTGTCCCTGCATGGAGGCCTCCCATGCCCTCGACCAGGAGGAAGGCCACTGTCACCAACAATTTAAGGGTGTTGTCATTACGCACGATTGATCCCGGTGCCGTATTCCGCTGGGGTTTAGGGCAGCGGTGGTCCGTCCGTTACAGCGCGAACGCCGGGCCCCGTGACAACACGGGCGCACCGCGTTCCTTCCACTCCGCGCTGCGACGCGGCGGCAGCATCACGTTACCAGGCGGGCAGCGCTGCGGACCCGCCAGCAACGGCTGATTTTTGTGTCAAGTATCTGCTAGTCCCCGGTCATGACGACCTTAAGAGCGGGAGGACGGGTGTCCTGGGTGTGCCCAGGTGGGGCCGTGGTGCTAAGGGATGTTGAGGCTGTCGAGGATCTCGTGACCCCGATGCCAGTGAAATTGTCCTGTCAGTGAGCGCCTTCGATGGCGATAATGGTTCCTGATGCGCCTCCAAGAGCCTTCATCGGTCTTGATGGCGTGGCAATGAGGTCACCGGGGTTGAGGGCCTGCAGCTGTCAGAGTCCAGGCGGCTGCAGAGCATGTGGCCTGATATTGGGCCCCGTCGATGTCTGTGCTGGAGCCGGCGTTGAGGATGCCGTCGAGGGTGTTCCACAGCTGGCGACGGCGATCTGGAGACGCACCCGGCTACGGTGTGCGTCGGGCCGGCGGACGGACGGCGGAAAGCGACCAACACGCCCACCCACGTTGCTCTATCCCGGACATCGCGGACATGACGGTCCCACCCAGGACGTGGGTGATGACAGCGTGAGCGGCTTCGTGGCGGCGTCGCTGCTGGATGGAGATAAACCATGAGCCTGCGCTGATTCCAGAGCGGTTCGCCGCCTGACGGCGTCTCAGGACCTCGCCCTGTTCTGTGGATCTCGCCCAGCGTCCCAGGTCACTCCTGGCGACACCCTGGGTGAGCCAGGCCGAGGATACCCATCGGGACTACCGTGCGGTAGGGTGCGCCACGGTCTTCCACCACCATCGCGAGGCTGTTCGTAAAGGATCCGGTATAGCAGCACCGTCAAATGCGAAGGGGAGATGATCCCTGCCGCCTGTGACGCGGGGCGCTGACAGAGCCTCTCTCCAGGAGCCGCATCAGCCAGCAGAATGGTGGAGAACGACGCCGAGGAGGATGACGGCGACGACCACCTGGCAGGTAATACACCCAGTTGAACATGATCTCAGTTCTCTCGGACAGGTATTTATGTGAGGATCGGTTTCGATGCGGGTTTGCACACCAATACGTCGGCATGTCGCGGGCGGCCTGGTGGTAACCAAAATCGGTCGGTTCCGGACGTTGAGTTATCTCACGCGTCTACTTGTGTTACACCTAATCGATTAAGCATAATTAGGTTTCTTCTAAGTCGGTCAACCCCGCAGCATGTGTACTCACTTGGCGTTTGAGGCTGCATTTGATTTGATCTTGTTCTGCATTCTCGTGTCGTTCTCATCACCCACCAGTTCCAGAACATGATGATTTACTTCACAATACGCACGGGTGGCCGTATCCTTAAATGTCCTCATCGTAGATTTGTCAAACCGCGATTCACTGATGGATGTTCCCCAACGATCCAAGATACCGCTGACCGCGAGACCTGTCGAAACAACGTCTGATTTGTTTATTTACATCATATTATTCTATTTCGGCAGATATTGCGTTCAAGTCGGCACTAATAGCGACACCGTGTCACCCCGCTTGAGGGACAAACACCTGAACAACGCATCTTTCCGTTAAAACGTAACAGTCTTTCAGGAGGGTGTAAAACAATCTCATCAACATCCCCGTCATTATAGGGTCATGTGCCTTGACAGTGCATAGGCTCACTCCCTAACCGCTGACCTAACTCGGGAGAGCGGCGCGCCTAATCGTTGTCTCGACCTCCGAAACATAGGGTACTGGTTGGATCGATCTCGTGTTTAACCAACCCAGATTCAGGGTGCGCTTTACAAATCTGAGACAGAATAGCCTCGTGTTGCTTTCCGTTCATCACTAAATCTTCACTTAATCTAAATCGCTCACGAGACATCGCGATCCGGTGAGGCGTGAGGCCTCTGTGTCGATTACGATCACCCGTTCCCTCGCATGCTGAACTGATGGGCTATGCTCGCTTGGACTGCGTACGTAGAAAATAGGTCGAGGTCAGATACCCTCTGTGTTGCGGGAATGATCACCGAGAGACCTGCTTTCCATCAGCTCGGTAACCTTCCCGCTATACAGGAACGTCATACTATATCTCCAACTGTGTCTAGGAATCGAGTCAACTTCTGGGCACGCCATGATATGACGCATCTTTTTAATCGTCTCTGCCACCATTTTCGGTAGGTTTACGATGAAAAGTGCTGGCATATAACTCATGACGCGAAGGCCGAGAAGAGGATATGCCATCATGGTCCTGTCATGCGGAGATGCGGCCGCGAGATCTCAGCGGGCGAACCGAACCTCAAGGTGCGCGAGCACGCACCATACAAGAAAAGTCTGAAGCAAGAGAATACCTCGAAGGATGTGGCGGATCAAATTACTCATCTTGGTTTCCCTCTTTCAAAAGTGGTTTCATCAACGGTTTTGGCGCGTTCATTTGCATCTTTCCTTCTTGCTCTGCTCGGTCATTTCTGAACATCACTAGATTCAGTAATCCGACTAATCATGTCACCTCACTCATAAAGCGCCCACGCTGACGCCCGCGCAACTGTACGAAAAATCAACGAAAAGACACGCGGCGCCGATGACGTACCGCTTCGTCTCATCTTCTCGATCTTACATGCTGATACAGCACGTTCCTGTAACGTCCCCCACGGCCATCATGAGGGCGGCCATGGCGCCAGCAATTTGCATCAGACCACTCCTCAATCTGTTTTTAATATCGGTCCGATTTTGTTATTGGCTGGCTGGCGACGCACTCAGCGTATCTGGCCGGCGGGTGTTGCGAGTACGTCTGCCGTCGTTGAGTCGTTGTTCAGCTTCGGTGACGCCGGCCCTCGATCCAGTCGGCGATATGCTGGGTTCGTGGTAAGGGCGGACGAGAGAGCCCGGCTGAGCGCCCTCTCGCGCCATACGCATCTGTGCCGGCACTGCGAAACAGATGGGGACGCCGGACGGTGATCTTTTGGGACTGGAGCACATCGGTGTCGTCACCTCCGCCGTCATTGCCGCTGGTTATTGCTGGATTTGCCGTCATTGCTGGCACGCTGGCGTTAGGCGCTTGGCCGGCGGTGAGTGCTGCGGGTCGGGGCCGGTGGCTTTCGGGATGGAGAGACTCTCGCATGGGTTAGTGACTTCACCTGGCCACCTCCGCGCTCTGGTTGGTGAGGGATGTGGCGTGCTACGGTCTCGATGGCGGCGACGCAGTCAAGCGCTCAGCTTGGGTACGGCGCCATGCGCGCGCTGCGACTGCTACGACCTCGCGCTCGGGGAGAGTGGCCGATCATGGCGGCGCCGTGAGATGGCTGCGAGCTCTTGTGCCATACGGCGCGGTCCGAGGCCGGTCGAGCGCTCAGCGGTTGATGAGGATGCCTGCGGTGGTGAGTGTGGGTTGCTGGTGGCGCTGGACGGTGCTGGTGGTGGTGGTGGTTTTATGACCGGCCGTCGAAGGCGGATGATGCGCGAGGGTCTCAGCGACGATGAGGGACGTTTGCATGGCGGTGAGGTGCGCTGAGTGTGAGTGCCCCCAGTGATGGTGGGCAGTCGATGATGACGGCGTCGAGATCGTCGATGGCTGCGTCCATGGCGGTGCGCAGGTGGAACTCCCTTCCGCTGTTGTCGGCTTCGCGTGAGGCGAGGCCGCGTCGTGCTGGGATGCGTCGATGCTCGTCCCAGGCAGCGCCGGCGGGGTGGATGGCGGCGGCTGAGCGCCGGCGCCAGCGACCGGTGGCCACGGCGGCGAGCACGTACGTCGGAGGGTTCCGGCTCTCCGGTGGGACCGACAGACGTCTGAGATGCTGGTTGCGTTGGCCTGGGAGGTCGGGCGTCGACGACGGGACGCGGTGCCCGTTGCGGGCGAGGCGTCAGCCAGGTTGACGGTTGTGGCGGTCTTTCCGACGCCGCCTTCTGGTTGGCGACAGCGATAACGATGGGCATGTGGTTTTGCTCCTGCGTGCTAACGTGGGAGCGGCAGCGTCGTGACGCGCCGCTAGAACGGGCTCGTCGCCGATGGCGGTGGAGCTACGCCAATTGGCCCATCAGGTCGTCCGCGGCGCCGCCGGCGATGTTGTTGTACCGGACCGCTAGTCGCTCGAAACCACCACCGCCGTTAGCCCAGTGCCGCCCCTGCTGGGGATCGCCCTGGTTCTGGTTGCCGAAGCCGCGCACCAGCCGCCCTGACCTCCGCCGAGAGCTACGCCTGACCGCCGCCGCGCGCTGGCGTGTGACCTGAGCCTTGGCGGCCTGGCGCAGGTGGAGGCCGATCGCATCGACCTGCATCTCCACCGCGTGCGGTTCTCGCCCTCACGAGGTGGTGTGGGAGCGGACCAGCCGGCCCTGGACGATGACGCGCGTGCCCTTGGTCAGCGACTCGGCCACGTTCGCGCAGCGTCGCGCCAGATCAGGCAGCAGCGCCATGAACAGGGTCTCCCGATCCTTCCACTCGCCGGGCTGGCGGTCGAAGGTACGTGGTGTGGAGGCGACGGTGAAGAGGTCACTGCTCTCCTCCCGAGGATGTGAAGCGGAGCTCAGTCTGCGGTGAGGGTTCCCGATGATGGTGAGGATGGGTGACTCTCCGGCCATGAGGCTGGTCGCTTTCTTGAGTGGTGTGCCGTCGTCTCGAGAAGTCGTAGATGGTGGTCTGCTGGACCGTCGCTAGTCGGTGAGGCTCTTTAAAGGGCGCCGTGGTGGTCCTCGCGAGCACAGCAGCAGCAGCAGCGTCGCTGCGCCGGCTCCCAGAGTTGCCGACTTTCTCAGTGCCACCAGGGTGGGCGACCTGTTCGTCGGCGGTGGTGATCCAGCCAGCGTGAACGTTGCTGAGACTCAGGCTGGACCACTGGGCGCTGGCCGGGTCGCTGTGGAGGCGCCCTGCTGTGTAGTTTGCCGGATGCGCGCGGTGACCGCATGGTCCGTGCTCGCATGGACACATGACTCAGTACTGCTGCTGGTGTGGATCTATGGGTCACTTGCGCATGGTCTGCCGAGTCCATGCGGCCTCCTGCAAGTGCAGTCATGCTGCGCATGGTGTTGCCTCTCCGCGTGCTGGGGGCTCGACCTGGACGGCGACGGCGCCTGCGACAGATCGCAGGAGGTTCTGACGTTACTCCCCAGGAACGCGCGCTGGTTGATGGGTCTGCGCCGTTGCTCGCTTTCACCCGCGTGCGAGGTTCTTGACCTGTTCCTCGATTGCGATGACGAAATTTTGCGCACCTGTTGGAGGAGGGCCGCTGGATGGTTTAGCGCGTGGTGAAATCTCCTATCGTGAGGTTCCTCTGGTTGCGCCGTTGCTGGCCTGGCTGGCACAGCCGTCATTGCTGGCATTGCCAGCAAAGCAGGCGGAGGCTGATCGGGAGGGGTATTTCCGCGTCATTGCGGGTTCTTGGTGGGCAGGTGCCTGCCTGTCGCACTCACTTGCTGCTGCCTGTGCCAGCACGTTTAGCAATCTGTGCTGTGCTGGCAATAGCAGCCGCCACCGAGCCAGCCACCGGTGCCGGATGAGGACGTCGGTGCCTGCTCGAGCCAGACGACTGGGACTACTAGCCTCGCGGGCTTTTAACGTGAAGGTCAGTCTGGTTTCGGAAGCACGTGTACCGCGATAGCCTTTACCCAAACCCAGGGCTGCGTGCAACACGCAGGTCTGGGTTGGTTGATGAAGATACGGCGCCTACCGCACCGTGAGCGCTTCGTCGATGCGAGACGGTGTTGGTGACTGGGCGGTCCAGTTGGTTGTCCCGGTGGTCCTTGCAGGGTTATCTGTAAACAAGGTCGCACGGGTGCTGTCGCGCGACCTTGTGCATCAAACGGCCTGGTCAGCCAGTCGAGAGGCCGCCACCAGGTCGGCTGCCAGGTTGGTGTCGCTGCTTGCGTCGGCCCGCGCAGGCGCGGTGCTGGCGGCGCTGCAATGGCCCATCGTCGCCTCTCACCGCGTCGCCGTACCAAGCCGCATCCGTCGCGTTCCTGCCTCCGTCATCATTCGTTCCAGTCTTTCCGGCAGGACGGCGCGGCCGTCTCATCGACGAGTGGGTCTCACTAGTACCCGCTCGAAGAAGACCTGCTGAGACGAACTTCTTCAGATGCGGTGGGGCGGCTTGGTAGAGGCGGGTGGCGGTCCCTCGAGGAGGTCAAAAGAATTTCGCAGGCAGGCGCTGCCGCACTCTCGGTTGCGTCGGCCTGGTGAGGCGGTCAGCCTGGCGCTCAATCGTCGGTCCGAGCTCGCCGTACCTGGGTCTGTTCCTCTTCGAGTTCAGACGGCTCCTTCGTAGTGGGCGTGCATCGGGCGGCGCTTGTCTTCGATGTTCGTCCGCCGTGTCGTCAGGAGCGGATCGTGCCCGATCTTTACTGTCGCGCTCAAGGCGCGTGCGCCTCCTCCCGCAATACTGGCTCCGCGCCGGCGATCCTGGCCGCTGGGTTGGATCGTCCGGCATGACAGCGTGCTCGTCCGCTCTTCATTGAAGGCGACGATCAGGACGGCAGGAAGGAGCAGTCGATGGGTTCGCTGCCGCCCGGCACAGACGAAGTAGGGGTAGAGGTCGCCTTTGCTGTTGCGCGTGTTCTGCACCAGGAGGCAGGGCACCACAGAGGCCGCAGTACACCGTCGCTTTTGAGGGTGGTGGTTGTTGGCGCTCCCGCTCCCCGAAGCGATGGGAGTCCAGCACGGCCTGCACCTGGCTCCCGGTCTCTTCACATCCGCAAAGAGGCTCATGCGCGAATTACTCCACGCCTTGGAAGCGAGGATGACACCCTTGTAGTAGTGGCGCGGCATGCGATGCACGGGCGCCCGATACTGCTTTAATGGTCTATGGGCGAGCATGGCTGGTGCGGTCGTCGCCCCGATCGATGCCAGGTGCGCAGCGAGCCTCTTGGTCGTCCACTCGCCCGGTCGCATACTCCCGCCAAACGCCAGCCGGATGAGGCGGTGCCCGCTCCCTCATCCAGGGCGATGGTGCGTGACTTCTCGCCCGTTCTCGTCCCTGGCGCGGACGTTGAGGAGGTGGCCGAGTCGCGCCTTACCGAAGTGTCCCACCGTTGCGGGCTTTCTCGCCCATAACCCTTGATGACCTCGTTACGCGAGATTCCGAGTAGAACCTCAGCAATGCCGCTCATGATGCCATGCGGCAACACCGCAGGCGACTGGTCGATGTCCCTCACTGGTCGACACCCAGGCGGACGCCGGCTCCCTCGAAGGCTCGCTGATTCCCACATCATCCGCTCGGTTCCGGCGCTAGGCGATCTAACTTTGTGACGATGACGTAGTCGATGCCACTCATCTTCCTTGAGGTAGGCCAGCATCTTCTGCGAACCAGGGGCGGTTAGCCGACCGGGCCGACTCACCACGGTCGGCGAACTCCTTAACCACCAGCGCACCCATCGACTGGGCTTTTGCATGCTTGTTGGCTTCTCCCGCTGAGCCGGCGAGAGAGCCCCTCCTCACTACCACCACGCTGGGCCTGCTCCCGGAGTGGAGACGGATGATGGGAGACAGCCCGCTTGGGAGTCACCAGCCGCCATGGCGGTGAAGGGATCGGGGCAGAGTGCGTCAGGCATGGTGCACCTCGCACTGGTTTCGGTGTGTTCACTGGCCTGCTCACGCTGTCGGCGGTCTTGGTCTCTGCGAGCGTCGAGTTCGGCACGATCCACCCGCCTCTTCGTCGTTCCACCAGGTTGGTGGGGTACCGTCGCCGGGGTGCCATCTGTTGAGGCAGACCAGGTGGGCCGCTGGGCGAATGGTGCGACCGCGTCTGCTTCGGTGCGGTGTGAGGTTGGGAGTAGGCCAGCCTGCCGTGATGACGTACTCACCCACCGCGCTGGCAGGCATCGAGCATGCCCAGGCCGTGCTGGCGCTGCTGTCGGTCGTGGAACCCGGTGACCAGGCTTGAGACCGGTCGCGTCGGCGTAGTCCTCCACCATTCCCGTTGCCGCAGCCAGCTCGAAGGGTAGCGGCCGCGCCGTAGAAGATGGCGATCGGCCCGGTACCCGTCTGGCGTCCAGCGCGGTGGCGGGTACCTCCTCCAGCCGCCGTCGGCTCATGTGGCTTATTCTGGCTCTCGTTCTGGTTTGTGTTGTCATCGGTGTCCTCCTCTCTCACATTCCTTACTTTCTATCCGTTGTTTTCGTGTCTCCTCTTTCTATTGACGCTCAGATGGACGAAAAGTCCAGTCCGGTTTGCTTGGCACTGGCGGCAAATCCGCGAACTTCCGCACGGGCCACGGCATGTGTTGGTTGTTCGTGCGCAATGATTCGCCTCACCCTCCTATATTTCGCCTCATCAGATCGGTGACTGCCGCGTTTCTCCTTTCTCGAGGGATATGCCTTCTTTGTGTCAGCCCACCTGGTTGGTGGCCTGTGGTGGGATGGCGGCGGGCCGCTATGGATCAGGGTGGCAGCGGAGTCGAGGCGGATGACGCGCAGAGTCGCGCGCAGGCCCGGTGCTGTGGGCGATGGCTCGCTCCAGGCGGTGGCGTCTGCGGTCGGTGGTACCAGCCAGACCACCAGGGGAAGACGTCGCCGTCGCTGGCCTGGGCGCTGCGGCTTGGTGTTCCTGGTAGCGCCAGCAGGTGGCGATGACCCGCCGTTCTCAGTGGCCCGGTCGACCTCGATGAGTGCAGTCCCTCATAGGCCGGGCTGGTGATGGTCACGCCAGGTCGGGCGCAGCACCTGCACCTGGCCACTGGGGCTGAGCGCAGTGCGCCAGCACCTGGCTCAGCGCCACCGCCGCCTCGGTATCCGGCCTCCTGGCGGACGGCCTCCTGATGCTGGTGCGCACTTCGGTTATCGCGAAGGTGGTTCAGGGAAGGTCGACACCTACGGGGCCAGCTGCCGCGGCACCCTCCTCACCATCATCTGCGCGAGGCGGTGACCCCGAGTCGTGGCGGCCTCAGATGGTCACTGGCTGAGCCGCCCCTGCCAGCCACTGACCCGCCGCTCCCAGGCTCGTCGGCAGGCTGCTGGGCCAGGCTGGCCAGGTGGCGCTGCGTCTGCGCAGGGCCGAGGCCGACGACGCTACTCCAGGGCGGTGAGCCGGGCGAGCGCGTGGTGGTGGCAAGAGCGGCCGCCACCAGGGCGAGCAGGCGCGCCTGCATCGGGATGGATCGGCGCAGGCACCAGCGATGAGAACCGGGCCGCTGCAATGGTGACCGGTTCATCGCTGGCCTCGCTCGGGCCAGACGTGACCACACCAGGTGGGGGCCGTCACCGCCACTAATCGCCGAGAAAGGGCGGATTGCCGCCTACCGAGCCTTTGAGTGCAGCGGTGCGTCGACCGATCCGTCCACCGAGACGACGCCCCCACCGGATGGTTCGCAGGCCAGCCGCGCACCCATCACGCGTATCCGTCGCCTGCAGCAGCGGCAGGTCGTGTGCTCAGTGTACCCAGTGGCGCTGCGGTGCCTCCTGCGGCTAAATCGCCGCGGGCCGCCCGACCAGACTCGCACGCTCTGACGCCCGTCCGCCCCAGACTCATCCAGCTGCGGGCTTCAGACCATTAGCCGCTCCTGTCACTGGTCTCATCACCAGTGCCGTCAGGTGGCGAGCGAGTGGTCGTCCGGCAACGCGTCGTCGGGTTGCGTTGCTCATTCACGTCGACAGCGGCTGGGTGCTCCGCTGCTGGTCAGGGCGATGAGCCTCGGCTTCGGGTCTGCTCGGCTGGGATGCCGTAGGGGCGTGGCTGGCGGCATACAGCAGAGCGGATCACGCACCGCTGGCGGCGGCCGGGCTGGCCAGGAGAACCAGCCCGAGCGGTGCCTGTGGTGCATGACGGTGGCGTAGGCCTGGTATCAGTCAGCAGCTGAAGTCAGCTGCCTCCAGCACCAGAGCCAACCGGGCTGCTGCGGCCGCATCGGTCGCCGACAACGCGAAATACACCTTGGAGCGCGTGTTGGTCTCCACCGCCTGCATCATCTCCGCCGATAGCGGCCCCGGTGCGATGCGCCAGGTGAAAGGCCGCCGCTCCAGTGAGCGAGCCTCGCCAGGGCGCGTCAGCCAGACTGCCCGGCAGCCCGGCGGAAGGCCTGGACCCCACTCGACATAATATCGCTCACGATCTGCCGCCGCTGGAGGCGCGTCTCTGCCTGGCGCAGCGGTCGCTGCCACACTGAGCCACCAGCAGGGTCCCCAGCAAGCGGGCTGCTCCGGCTCTGAGCAGGCCCTGCTGAGGCTGACCACCTGATGCGTCGGCGCTCCAGCAGATCCGCCAGCCCGAAGCGTTGGGCATTTGCCCAGCATCGCCCGCAGGCTCCGCGCAGCATCAGCCTGGCGCGAACTCTGTTGAGCACCAGGGCGACCATCCACCGCCTGCGTCACCGGCTTGGCCTCATAGCCCTGCCAGAAGACGCATCCGTCCCAAAGGACTCCAGGGCCAGTGCCAGTACCCGGCGTCAGAGGAGGCCGAGGTTGGCAGCAGCGGCACCGGCCACCACCAGCGTCGCCTGCGGGATGCGCGCCACCCGCCGGGCTAGCGCGGCGGAGAGGGACATCGGCGGTGCGAATGCCCCCAGCCTGTCGCGAAATGTGCATCGGCCAGCACCCCCAGCGCCGCCTCCGCCGTCACCACCGCCAGCCTCCGGCGGCCCGGCCACCGTGCTGAACCCCACCGGGCAGGATTGGCCGGATCCAGCACCACCACATCGCCACCCGCTCCTGGGGCAGGCGCGCCACGAAGTCCGTCGCCAAAGTCTCAGTCCGAGCAGGAGCAGGCCCCGGCCCTCAGCCGCATCAGCCAGCGCCAACGACAGCAGCACCGTCGACTACCACACCCGTCGGCCTCCAACAGATGCGTGTGGTGAGACGGCGTCGGTAATCGGCAAGCGCACCAGCCCAGTCTCTCCTGCGCCACTGGCTGGTCGACGCGCCGTTGGGACCGAGCCAGACGCCACCTCCGGCGGCAGGGCAGCCAGGCGCGGAAAGTGCCCACTACCCAGCAGCGGCAATGGCGAAACACAATAGGGCCATTGCCCCGCCATCGCCACAATCTCCTGCACCAAACGCCCAACCCCGCCCGCCACGGCCGCTTACCGAACTCAACTCAGTCAGCGAGTGCTCACGGGACGAGCCCTGCAGCCGCACCTCGGCCTCCACGCGCAGCGCGCGCAGGCAGCACTGCGGCAGCGTCCGCTGGCAGCAGCGGCAGGAGCCGCCCGCACGCAAGCGCAGACAGACCGCCGCCCGATGCCGCCCCACCTGCGCCCGCATCCGCCGACCCTGCCTCACCACTACGAGACGGAACCGGAACCGGGCGAAACCCAGGCTCCAGCCAGCCCTGCGGCTCCACGCCGCCCACACGCCTCGGGCAAAGCGCCGCCCCACTGGCACCGTGAACCACCAACCTCTCCTCTCAGCCGTCACCGCGCGCGCGGCCGGGACGCGCTGCGCACCGCGCTGAGGCGCTCCGTCGCGCAGCGGCGTCCCGACCGGCCAGCCGACACCACCACCGCTTGGCTCACCGCCCGCCGCGGAAAAACCACGAGACACCCGGCAGCTCGGCACCGGGCCCGCACCACCGAGACGACCGCTCACCCGCCCGCGACGCCACCGCCCACGTCGCTACCCACCACAGGCGCGCAGGCTCCAGCACCACCCGACCAGCCGAACCATCCGCCGAATGCGCTCCACCAAGGCCACCGCCGCGTCCTGGACGAGCGGCACAGCAAACCGCGGGCGGTGCCACACCAGGGGCGATCAGGGCGGGTCATCGCCGGGTGCCTCGGCGTGGACGAGACAGCGGCGGCCTCATCGAACGAGGAAGGAACTGGAGCATGACAGCCGTAGCAGATCTCATGAGTCAGGAGCGATGGCGTGCCGTCGCGGCGCTGGTGAGGAACACCGGCCTGCGCAAACTACCAGGCGATGCCGACACGGGCTCGTTTGCGGCGCAGCGCCCCACAGTGATGTCACGCATGGGCACTCTGCCCAGCCGCGAGACGCCAGTCCACGGAACCGCAGCATCATCACGAGCGGAAGCCCGCCCATCGCTGGTACCAGGCTCGTTCCTCGCGCGGACCTCTGCACCTGAGGGCACCACCTCGTCAACCGCCGCCGACTTCACGGTCTCATCCGCCTCCGCTGCCATCTGCCGTGCCAGTGCCCAGCATGGCACTCCGCCACCGCCTGGTCAGTCCATGCCGCTTCGCCGCACCGGCACCAGCCGCACCCGCCGCGACGAACCAGGCCGGCCACCGCCGTAGCGGGCCATCATGGCTGCCTCCTCGAAGTATGAGGCTGTCCACCGTTCTTTCGGTGGCCTGCAGCAGCGGTGTGAGAACTGCGACGCCGACATGGGAACGCGTCTCGCCGCGTCTTTGTCGTCACGGGCCAACTCGGCGCTGCTCAGCCCGCTCCGCCTGACGACGCCGATCCGTCTGCCGCTCGCTTCTGCTCGGCTCCTCACCATTCCGTCGGCGCGCCACCGGCGCACACTGCCAGCCAGGCGGCGGCGCTCAGCTGCGAGCAGCCCGACGAGCCAGGGCCAGCTGCTTTGCACGATGGCGACGATCCACCTGAGGCTCATCGCGATCAGGAGCAGGCCGACGCCGCATCGCAGCAGGCTGCCAGACGGCGAACGCTTCGAATCGCTCATCATCACCATCTCCTCGAAGACCGCTCAGTACTTGTCTCGCCACGGCCGACGACGTTGCAGAGCCTCCTTGCCGTTACGCTGCGGCCATCGCTGGCGGACCTCGTCGGTCTGCGGCACCGGCTGCTTGCCTCGATGCGCCCGCTCGCATATGCGCGGTACGGGCAAAGCCGGGGATGCGGATATCGGAGTCCACTTGGTCTCCCCACACACTGCCCAGGGCTGGTTCGACTCTGGCCTGCGGCGGGCAAGCACGCCCAGGCTACGGCCCAGGGTCGAGTCCGCATCGATAATGGCGAACTGCTCCAGCCGGCTTGCGCGAGTGCTCCGCTGACGCGTTGAACCAGTGCTCGATGAGCGCAGACCCAGCGAGGCTTTCAGGTGCAGAACAGCAGGCTGCTCGGTGGCGTTGCGCGCACTGTTGTTAGCGACCACCCGGGCCAAAGCGGGTGGCGGAACTTCACCCAGGCAGTGGGCTGCGCACCGTAAAGCCCCAGGCCTCAGCCACCTCATACGCCTTCAGCAAGAGGGCATTCGTCGTCCACAGCCACAGGTGAGCATCACGGGCCGCCAGACGCCCCACCGGCAAAGCCTTGATCCGCGCCAGGCTCATCGTCCGGTAGTGCTTCACCGCTCTGCAACGGCCAGGGCGGATCGACCAGGATGGTGGCAAAGCCACCAGGTGGCGAGGCCGATGGTGGGTGATGAGTCAATGCCTCCTGTCGGCACGCCGGCTTTCCCGCCGCTGCCGGCCGCTTTGCTTGCGCTGTCTTGGCTGAGCACCGCAACGTTGATGGCAGCGCCCCCAGAGTCACTCCGACCGACTGAGCCAGGCCCGTCGCTCATAGCGCCGCCCGGTCGCAGCGCGCCAGCGCCTGGTCTCCCTGCTGCACCCGCCTGCTTGGCCACGTCACCGTGCCGAGGGGCTTCTCCCCCAGCGCACGCTTGTCTTGTCTGTTTCGTCTGCTGCATGATGTCCCTCCTTTTTGTTCATACGTGCTATTTGCTCCGGGCGAGCCAGCCGCTAGCTTTTTGCACTTCGGCAGCCATCTGCCCTTATCCCATACATTCCACGAGCACTATTTCGATGCAAGGCCTCCCGATTCACTATGACCAAGCGACGCGACACGCACCGCCATTGACCGTTTTCTGTGGTGCCACCCAGGAAACAAAATGGACACACGCGCCACTTAATGGCCACGAAAGTCGGTGCTGTAGTTTTGCAACAAGCAGGCGAAATGACGTGTCATGTGGGTGAGGATTGCTGACGAACGCGACGACATCCGCACGTTCCAGACCCCGCCAATGCGACCAGCCAGGGCGACCTATGGACGTCTTGTCTTGCCGCGCACTCAGTCCGATGGGTGGGTAGTACGGTCGCCAGAGCCCGCTCAATCCGACACTCACGGCTGCCGCTCATCCGACCGAGCCGGTCGCTGCGCGTCACCGCCTGGGACGCGGCTGCGGCGGGGCGACGTGAGGACGAGTGAGCCGGCCAGGTGGGACGGGCCATACCTCTGCCGTGCGGTTGCTGTCCGATGCATCCGGCACCGTCTCAGGAGACACACCATCACGGTCGCTACCACCGTCGGTGCCGCAAGTTCTGTCGGTAGAGGCGAGGCCGCTGCCCCGCACTGCCTGCTCGTTGTCCTGTGCAGCACCTGGGCCATGGCTGCCTCGCATGGCAGGGCCGGCTTCTGGCGCTGCTGGCTCACCACTGCCCAGAGCCAAGGCGGCGCGGAGGGCCTGGCCGGCATGCCCGCCGCGCTCCCCGCCTGGCCGCCTGGTGTGCGGGCGCCGCCCTGGCTGCAGCCTCACCGGCGAGTGACCGGCCTGGTACATAGCTCGGCAGCGCGGCAGAGAGCGACAGCGGCGGTGCGCCGACGGGCACCGACTGACTCTGCTCCGCTGGGCGGTGCCTCCCGCCACGCTGCCAGCCCATCGCGCACCCCGTGGGCAAAGGCCTGGGCCTGACTGCGCCTACCACCGCCAGACCGATGAGGCCAGGATCCCAATTACGACCGTCATGATGAAACCTCCGAAAATGAAAAGAGAGAAGAAAAGAAGGAAGCGAAGAGAAGGAACGCGAGGAGAAGGAGAGCAGGCGCGAGACGGGGCGCTCACCACCGGGTTGGCGACGTTGTTGGCGACGTTGCGGTACTAGCCCGGCCATCCTGGAGACCCACCGAGAGGCGGCGGTCCCACCCAGCCGAGCAGTCAGCTGGTGCCCTCCGGCGGTTCGGAGTGCTTCCAGCGCCACCTGTCACCTGCAGGCTCGATGAACGGCGCTCCTCACCGTGTCGACACGGCCCCAGTAGTGGCCTCACAGCGCACAGAGCAAGCGCGCTCAGCCGCCGCCACGCCTACAGCTGCCCGATCCGTTGCCCAGCCCCCAGCGCGTACCCCGTGATGATCGCTTCGTAGAACTGGGCACCGCCGGGGGCGATGCGGGTCTGGGCCTCGGCCTGGGTCACCAGCGTCGCGATATTGGTCAGCACCTGGGAGGTCAGGAAGGCCCGAGCCTGCTACGGCCTGGGCCGCCACTTCTGCCTGGGCGGCGACCTGCTCGATCTCCCGCCGAGTCACCCGCTGCAGCCATTGCCCAGCACCACTCCCATCCGGCAGTGCGCTGGGGCGAGAGAGACTGAGATTGGTAGAAGCCATGAGGAGCCCTTTCGAGAGGAGAGGAAGGAAGAGAGAAAGACGACCAGCCGGGCTAGCCGTCCCCGATCTAGCGCTCTGGCACCGATGGCTAGCCAGAGAGACCAGCCAGCGCGCAACGCCAGAGCCATCGCCGCTGACCTGTCAACTGGAGCGACTTTTCCGCCAGATAACGGGAGACTTGACGCGGCGATGACTCGACTCTAGGCGAGGCCGCTCAGCACGGCCGTCAAAGTTGGAAGAAAGTTGGAAAAGCGGGCTCACTCAGACGTCCACCACCGACACGAGCAGCACTGCTGCCCTACTACGGTCGGCACGCCAGCGACCGCAACAAGGAGCCAGTCGGCCAAGCCAGGCACAGACGACGCGCTGCCGCTCACTGGCTCCCCCGCTATATCTCCTGGTTTGTCCCGACCGCTCGGTCTAGGCTGGCTTGCGGCCCGTCCCGTCCGCCGACACCCGGGTCACCACGCACGCGGCAGGCGCCTCACCAGCACCGGTACTGGCACGTCGGTGACCTCGTCGCCGCCCTCTGCCCCAGCGACGTCATCTCTGCCCATCCTCGCCACGCCCTGCCCTACTCCCCAGGAGGCTTGCTCATGTCCCGCGCTCTCGTCTCGATGCCGATGATGCGGCGTCGCTGCGGCGTGAGCCTGGCGTGGTTGCGCAAGCGCGGTGGGTTTACGGCGGCGCGGCTGGCGCACGCCCCGATCGTCGATGAGGTGCTCCGCGAGGCTTGGAGGACTCTTTTGAGCGGCTACGCCATCGCTGTCTCGGCCATCCACAGCCTGAGTGAGAGCGGAGTGAGGCAGGACGAGCCGCTGGTGGGTGCTGCTGGCGGCCTTTGCGCTTAGTCCTGAGACGGCCGGTAGTGGCAGTTTGCTGGAGCGGCGGCGGGCGATGGCGGAGCCGCGGGTGCAGCATGGAGACGATCGCTTCTCGGGAGGAGGCCGGCTTGCGTCTGCTGCACAGCCGCGGTGGCTGGACGCTACGCCCAGGCACCACTGGTGCTGGATGTGCCGGAGATGCACGGTGGGATCGTCTATGAGGAGACCACCACGCTCATCGTGGTGGAGCACCGTCGGTGGCGGGGGCACGGTGGAGCATCACCGGCTGGCCAACATGGCGCGGGCTCGGACTTCGTCACTATCTCCCGCTCTACCCTGCCCAGGTCACGGCGCAGCCGGGCGGGAGTTTAGCGTCAACAGCCGCCCTGTCGAAGGGCGGGTGGAATGACCACTTCGGCACATCGACCGCGACCGGCAGGGCGCACGCCAATGCAGGACGCCGCGCGCTACGACCTCGCCTTCCGGGCAGAACCCGTCCGGGCGAGGCCCACCACGCCGATCTCTGGCCAGCCGGGCCTTCCACGCCCGCTCACTGCTGGCCACTATCCAGGTGCGCTCATCGGGGAGGTGCCAGCCAGTATCTGGCAGTTCACCGGGGCTAGCCCCCTTCGCCCGCCCCCAGGCATCCAGCTAGTACAACCGCACCAGCCTGGACGCTCGGCAACGCCACCCTCACCCAGCGCGACGTGCACGGCGGGCTGTTTGGTGGGTTTGGGTGGGAGTGGTGAGGATAATTGTCTCACCAGGCGAGACGGTCAACACCTGACGGAGCGATGGTGCCACTTTCATATTAATTGTTACGGTTCGACAACATTACGACAACGGGTCCGCGAAGTTATAGCGAGCGAGGTAGATTAATTACCGAAGGACGACACGCTGAGCCAGATTGTTGCACAGTCCTAAGTTCATACGACACCCATCAGATAGTCCAAGCCCCGAATGCTCCACACAGGCAATATTTGCTGCTCTCAGAGTTAGTCTGAGACGCACAGCCCTAGCGCCCTATGTGAGCTCCAGTGTCTGGAGGAGGAACCACATGCTAGCTGTCGCAGTAATTCAGCCTTCCAAGTCAGGAACTTGGTCGCCAGAAGACACGCTTCTGCGAATCATGCGAGATCCTACTTCGATAGTTGAGAGCGTTCACGAACAGTGCCGCATTGACGACTGGAATATTGACGTGACAACGCAGGTCAGATTCAACAAGGCACAACTACCGGACACAGAATGGTTTTACCTAAATGTAGAAAATCCTGACAAAGGAGATTTGCACACCTACGACATACTTACCCCGACGTTTCACCCGCCACACCGACGAGGCATATTCGAGCGTGCTCAACGCTGCATAGCCACTAGGTATGCCTCATTAATTCGAGCTTTTAGATTCAAAAAATGACGTCAGCATCCATAAGAAAAACGAAATTCTCCAGAAACTCGTCAGAATCGCACTAACTGAACGAGATACCTAAAACAACCCCTTGGAAGCCATTAGAACATTCCATAAACTATTTGATAAGGACCGTAAGCAGTTAAGAGACTTACCCGAAGAACATGAAGCCGAGTTCAGTTCCCAGAACGCCGAAGGCTTATTCACATTCTGCAAATTAGTTGCAAGAAAATACCTATCATTAGTGCGAATTCCCAGCGGAAACAATCTGCCAAATGTCGTAGAGTTTCAAAGCAAGAAAGACTTCGACATAATAAGAAAACAAGAAGGGCAAGAGGGGTCAACGCAGCCTGAGACGAATGGGTTTTAAACTTGGTAAACTAAAGACTCGATTAAGTACTCGACTTTCGCAGCCTTTCCTCCCGACATTAGGCTACACCTTTCCTGGCCCAAACGAACGGCTCATTACACGCTCTCCATACATGCGCCGGCTGGGCGATTCTTCTCCGGAAACTCTTCCAATATACTAACAAGAGACGAGCGTGGAGCCATGTATTGTCTTAGACCCAGGAAGGACGACGCCTACTTCAAATGGTCCTTGGCACAAAAAGAGACCGTACGTACTCAGCTCGAATCTATTTATTGGCGACGCGTCACTATGGAAACAGCCCATTTACTTCAAAACAACACTATGAAATTCCTGGCCGCTCAACTCTGCGAGATGATCGGACTGACAGCATTGGCGGTCGCTATGATGATAGTCATGACGAAGGAGATAGAAAAAGAGCAACTCGTTCATCAAATTTCGGCGATACTCGCGATTCTTGCGCTTGGTCTCGCAGTATCGCCCTTCGGTAGATGAAGGCTTCTCTAACGTTCCCTTGTTATCTCGAATAACGCCGGCGGTAGTATTTATTTCATTGTGCGTCTACCATCGCCTGGGCGATAACAAAAGAAACGATATTCTTCTGGTCGAATTGGGGGTGGGCAGTGCCCATATTCTCCGTTGGTGTTTTGTTAATAATCCACCTCAGAAGAGCGATACATATTGGCAGAGACTTCGCAAAGGAAACCAAAGTAGTCAATGGAGGTGGATTCGCGCCGATTGAGCCTATTCACTAGATCATGCGCGTTAGAGGCACTCAATTTCTTTCCTTACGACAACTCGAATCTATCTAAATCATCGATCTTCGAAAGAAAGTCAAAGGTTGCTAGCACCCAGGCCAACATGCTATAATGTGAATTCTCGAAAATACTAACATCTACGCCGAAAGGACGAGATATGTTCAACAAAAAAGAATCTAGAGTATACTCATCAAAAAAGGGGTCTGAAGTATATGTGCACTCAGGACTACATGACCCTTGGGGTGCGCTCGAGTCCGATGGACTTGACGATCCAGATGATGTACGAGATATCGTTGAAGCCATCGAAAGAATTCAACGGCCCAGATGGGACTGGCCCAAAGAATATGGCTGAGCAGGAACGACTTGAAAAGAAGTTCATTGCAACAGTGCTTGCACAAATCGCATTGGCTGAAGGCGAAGATGCTGCCAACGTACCCGAGTCAACAACTAGCGATGCTGCCTAGTAGTCTATTCTAAGCATTTTATGTCTGGCTTTTGTTGACGAGCAGTAGAATTTCATCGCCCGCCAGTTCGGTCTGCGGCTGCAGCGCACCCGCGTCGCTAAGGGCCTCAGTTAGGAAGCCCTGGCCCATGCTGCTGGCGCGTCTCCACCTACACCTACCAGAAGTTTGAGGGAAGGCGAGTCCCGCCCGGTGGTACCTCGATGCCCCGCGCTTTGCGCACGCTCATCGCCTTGGCAACAGCGCTGGATGTCGGGGTAGAAAAGTTGATGGGGCGAATGGAGTGAGTAGGCGGATACACCGGCGCTTCTAAGGCCAACAATAACGCCTCCCCAGTGCCCTGTTGCGCTATCTATTGCTCTATCCCAACACAGTTCTGTTCGTGATATAATGACCGTCTGGAGCGGTAAGGCGTGAGCACTCTCAAAGACGTAAAACATGCAAAGAAGCGTGTCAGCCTTCGTTGCCTACCGTGACCACCACTGCCCAACCACATCGCAAGTCTAGTGGAACACCGGTATATGGAATTCTCATGTAAGAGAGCCTGATACAATGTGCCCAGACCTGTGCAATCTGGAAGTACACCAGAGTAGTTGGCTCTTAATTTAGTTTTCGACAAAATGCTAGAATCGACGAAGAATGAGACAATGACGAGGTAATGAGTAACGTATCGACCGACAAAGATGACGCTGCTGACGGCAAATATGCACGAGGTTTGAAGTTACTTCGCCCGTGTTATATCCCAAAGCAGCATCGCATGTATGTTGACGAACTCAATAAAGCATGTTCATCAGGACGAGGTAACAAACATTGCCTTAAGCGGGCCTTATGGTGTCGGCAAAAGTTCCATTCTACGAAAGGCTGCAAGAATGGCATCCTGACGCTATATTCATCTCACTTTCGACATTAGGGTTCAACAAACCGACTGATTCAAAAAGCTACTCAATGGTCTGATGGGTCCAATCTCTCCGCAGACTAATCAAATTCAGAAGAGATTATTAACAACTTCTTTATCGGAAGCCTCCGAACGAGTTGCCTGCATCGCAATTTAAACGTATACAGAAATTTGACTGGAAGCACTTCCTGCCAGTATCTGCGCTGATTGGACTAGCCCTAACCGTCATTATTGCGATAATCGGAGGGTTCACAAAAATACCGAAGGTTAGTAACTCGCCTTGGTCTGAGTTTGAAATAAAGTTCGCTGGGTTTGGCTACTGATGTCGATGACAACAGAAGTTGCTAGCTATCTGCTTCAGTAGGTGCGCTTCGACAAACTTACTGCCGGCCCTGCGACGGTCACTTTATCACAGGAAAGTGACAGTTATTTTGACCGATATCTTGACGAGATAATCTGCTTTTTTTGAGATGTCGACATGCCGCATTGTTGTCTTTTGAGGACCTTGACCGCTTCAACAACTGGGAAATTTTTGAGGAGTTACGTGAACTTAACACACTGCTGAATAATGCTAAGCAAGTTCGAGATAGAAATAACGAGTCTAGCGAAATGAAGGTGAGTCTTCATTTATGCAATGAAGGACTCAATTTTTGAATCTCAGGCCGGCGTCAAAAACCCAAAAAGCGGCGAACCATACCAAGACGGGTAACTCAAGAAATCCAGAGAGGCGAATCGTACCAAATTCTTTGATATCATCATTCCCGTTGTGCCATTCGTAACACATCGAAGCGCACGAGACTTGATGCGTCAAGAACTCGAGGGTATCAACCCAAAAATTTCTGACGAGTGCGATTGATCATGTCAAATTACGTTCCAGACTTCCGTCTTCTTCGCAGTGCTTGTAACGAGTACATGATATACGCACATCACATACTTCGAAATAATGATCTGAGCTCAAGGCTGACCATCTATTTGCGATGATGTATACAAGGTAATCCATTTGAAAGATTTTTGAAGACATACGCCTTGGCAACAGCAATCTCGACAAAGTGTATGAAATGAGTATGCGGGCCGCGGAAGCTCGTATCAACACAATTAACGATGATTACGATGCACTTGAAAGCCAGTTAGATCCAGGAGGCTGAAGCAAAGGTGCGTGGCAAGGCGTTTAGAGATATGATTGACTGGGCGCTTGAACACTTCAAACTTCACGCTGAATCGTTTTCTGTGAATGTCGGATCCCAAGCATTTTCCCGGAGGGAGTTGATACTGCTGGGTTCTGGATACAATAGTCAGCCAACCTGACAACGTAACCATTACGATAGGGGTATTGAAGACCAGTACGCACGACCAATGTTTCTTGAATACAGTAAAGACGACATGGCGCTATTTATGGGGAGAGATATGATATTCTCCCCTGTTGCTCAACGAACTAAAAACTTCATAAATTCAGAACTTCACAGGCTCGGCATTATCCGCAAGCAATATCGGTCTGCAAACATATACTGATCTGATGAGCGATCCCGGCGGTAGTAACATTAGATGATGGTGTCGAGCAGACTTATAGTACCTACGTTGAGGAAACACGGATCAGGACTGGCTGCGGCTCTCATCCGCTATGGCTACATTGATCGAAACTTTGTACTTTATACATCGACCTACCATGACACATTTCTGTCCGTTAATGCTATGACGTTCCGAATGCAGCATCTAGGGCAAGGTCTCATGAACACGAGCTATCGATTGGACGAAACAGAGGTAAGGAAAACTTGTTTCGGATAAAACCATCGATTTGCGAGGTTTGCTCACCCGGCGCATATAATATCTACCTCCTCAAAATTTATCTTCTGTCGAACAAAGAGAATGCCAGAGATCATTTTGAGGCCGTCATTGGATCGATGTTAACAGATGCCGATAATGGCGACAAACTGATTCAAGCCTTCTTTATTTCAGACAGCCCCAGTTATAATCAAATTTCTTTGATCGACGAGCTGGTGCCACGATGTTCCAGAATATTCGATGTTCTCGTGAGGCTTCGCGGTATACCAGACGATCAGCAAGTTGGGTACGTTGATGTTGCGCTTCGCTCCATATCTCCTGACGTTGATTATCACACTTCACTACTAGAAGTTTGTCGAGCGGCATTATAAGTCAATGACCGCATTCACGAATCCAATTTCCGACGAAATCGTGGACACTCTTGCGATGCTTATGGCACAGGGCGGCGTGAAGTTCTCCGATATTGGTCACGTCGATTCGAAGTTGCGTGAGCATCTGATTAGGAACAACTGTTATGAAGTCAACCGCCCGAATTTGGATGCTTTTATCAGGTGGTCATCAATCAGGCTTCTTGATGTCCTTTATCGTAAAAATCCAACCGTTTATACATACCTTCTGCAGTCGCTAGACGCATATTTGGCCATCATTACTGAGGATAAGAGCGACGAGTCGTCGGCATTGGTTGGCTCAGCCGACACGGCCAAGGTCATCGCTGACGTTGCGAAGCTTGATGTTGCAGCGAATACGATATCGGATGATTTGGTCGGAGATGATGCCAAATTAGGCGACGGCCAAGCATACCCTGCTACTCTCTAGCCTACTGGCATCTTCGGGGAGACTGGTCTATCAATCTGCATGGTCTGTCGTCTGGGCTGTTGGCCGATATTGGCGGCCCACAACCACCTCGCCGTGACGACTTCGAATCTGTGGCTGTACATTAGCAAGCGAGGTGTTGATGATGCTCTAGGTGAGTTGCTGGAGTGGCACTCCGCGATTGAGAATCAGGGTGATGCTTTGAGTGGCGATGAGTATATCGAACTCGCCACCGCGATCTTGACTTAAAGGGAAGAGCAGATTTCTGCTAGGCAGCGTGTCATGTTGGTAGCGTCGATAGGTTACGCCGAACCAATTCCTGCGTCCTACATTACGGCGCAAGAAGGCAAACTGGTTGGGTACCTGATCAAGGCCGGTTTGATTGCTGACGACCCAGCCGCCTACGAGTTAACAAAGGAGTTTAACTGGCCGAGCCGCGAGTTTGCGATCGCGTCTTCGCAACGGTTTACTGACTATATGGACATTTACATTGTTGGGGGATGATGTCCTTGCAATAGTTCAGAGTCAGTTGGTCCCGGCTAAGGTTAAGCAGAATATCCTCGACAGGATGTCATCGTACTGCTCCGGAATGGATGTCGAAGACCTGACATTACTCGGTAAGTCTGTTGCGGCTCAGAAGGAACTGCGCACTGATAGTGCGGTACTGATATGGATGATCAGTCGAGAGGTCAAATCTGATGTCATCGTGCCGCTTGTGGCTAGGGAGTTGGATAGCCTGTCAGATTCGGATGTTCGCGACATCGTGACGGCATTGGGGAGACCCTACAGTGACCTTTTTCAAAAGGGGCGGCAGCGAGTGTATGTTGACGGGATTGTAGGAGCGGATAGGCTATTAGAACGACTTGAGGATGTAGGTGAAGTAACGACATACAGGTGGGATCCTTACAAGAATAGCTACTGTGTTTACCGTCATAGATAGATCAAACATTAGCGGCTCTTCGCGTTTTGAGGGTATGGTAGGTGGGGCTAGTCGTCTGGTTTAGGTGGTTGTTGTCAGGTGGTCTTTGAGGCGTCCAGCGTGGGTGAGGTTGCGGAATTCAGGGCGATCCCCGTAGGTGTGCTCCAGGCCTCCGTTGATCGCCTCGGTGCGGCCTTTGGAGGTACAACAGGGCAGTCGAAGTGAGGCCAGGGGTGTCGGCAGACTATTTCGGTAGGATCTTGGCCAGTGTCGTGGTCTCCTCGAGTCCGTCGGAGACGGCCCGCTTCAGAGAGCCCATGAGCCGTCGCATCAGGTACTTTCCAGGCCAGAGTCCTCGGCCATGTATGCCTGGATCAGGCGCTGGTAGATGCCTCAGGCGGCATGGACCGAGTGTCTCTCATCGGTGAACAGGGTCTCGAGACGCCTGGCCTGGGTGTCGGTGAACAGGCTGACCCCGGTCAGTAAGGTGTGCCTGGCTCCGTGAGCCGGTCACCCGCCCTGGCCCGTGGCTTCCCGCTGGATGCGGCGGCACTGGTCGAGCTTGCCGGTAGCCAGGGACACGACGCGCGTAGGCCTGACTCCTGACGCCTTAGTGTCCTGAGGGCTTGAGGGATCTGAGGATGCTGGTTGCGGTTTGGGTGAGCTGGGGCTGAGTGGTGATTCGGTGGCCGTTGAGGTTGATGGTTACCTCCTGCAGGCCGCGTAAAGCCGCGCACGATCCTGGCGATGCGTGGACGGTGACAAAACGCGTGCCCTTGGGACGCTTCTCGCCGGCGATGACAGCCCGGGCGCGGTTGGCCTGAGTTGTGAGGGTCTGGTTGTCCCGGGCCGCTCGCTTCTTGGAGTAGGCCCACACCGCCCGCCACGACCCCGGGTGAGTGCCCGGGTCCCAGACGGGCTCAGCCCTGACAGCCTTGTCCGCTCGCTCCTGGAGCCTTTCTTGGGCGTGAAGGCGTCGATGACCTGCCCGTCGGTGAAGCGTCCCGGCCCAGTGGAAGTGGGCCTCAAGGTCGCCTGGGGCCCGGACCTGTCGGGCGCCGACGATGAACCGCAGCCGGGCGTCGTCCAGGGCCGCGAGGTTGGTCGATGAGAGCATGCCTGCGTCAGCGACGATGACGAGGTCGGCGATGCCGTGGGCGGCCTGCAAGGCCTCCACCACCGGGATGATCGTGGTGGTCTCAGCCTTGTTGCCCTCCCAGCAGCCGATTCTCAGGGGGAAACCACGGCGGTCGACCAGCAGGCCGACGATGACCTGGGGGTCGACCCTACGCTCCTTGGAGTAACCCACCGCCGCAGGTCGTCCCCACGCTCGGCCTCGAAGTAGAGGGTGGTGACGTCGTACAGGCACGGGGCAAGGCCCCACTGGCGTGACGTGCTCGAACAAGGCCTGACAGATCGCCTCACGGTAGCCCCGCTGCCCGCAGCGCCCCAGGGAGCGGAACAAGGTCCGCACGCTGACCGACTCCAGTCCCAGATCACCCAGCACGCGGGGCACCTGGGCCTTGGAGGTCGGCTCGACCAGACGCGCAGAACCATCTGCTCAAAGGCCCGATCACCCCCGACCGCCTCACCGCAGCCCCAGACGCTGGTAGGCGCCGTGCAGACTCTCCCACAGCAGGCCCGAGCGCTTGGTCTCCACCGTTGCGCCTACCAGGCCGGTTCGTCCCGCTGCTGGGTCCAGGGACCCAGGTCCAGCAGCCTAGCCCTGCCAGGCAACGATCTTCTGCCGCCCGACCTCCAACAGGGCCGCCAGCTCGGTCTTGCTATGGGCTGAGCCCAGGTGCTCCACGATCCGGCGCACGCCGTCCTCCTTGACCGCGATCTGCACCGCCGCGGCCCCCTGAGGAGGTCCTGACCTTGCGTAGAAACGGGCTCATACCACCGCACCATATGGTCTCCTAGTTGTACTGATCGGGGAGGTTGGTTAGGGCGGGTGATGGGTGGGTGGCCTTGGGGTGGCGGTGTGGGGTCGGTGGTGATTGCAGAGAGTGCAGCCATGCGGGTAGGGCCTGGCGGCGTTGGGTCTCGGAGGTGTAGTGGCGGGCGTAGGCCCAGCCGTCGGCCAGGGTGCGGTGGAAGCGCTCGATCTTGCCGTTGGTCTGGGGGGCGGTAGGGGCAGGGTGTGCCTGGCCCTTGATGCCCAGGTCCTGGCAGGGCGGCTTTGCCAGGCCTGGGAGCGGTAGGCAGAACCGTTGTCGGACAGGGACTCGCTCCACCTGACTCCTCGGGCGCTGAACCATGACACCGCGCGCTGGAGCACTCCGACGGCGGTATCGGCCTTCTCGTCGTCGTGGATCTCGCTGTAGACCACGCGGGAGTAGTCATCAATCACCGAGTGCACGCAGGCGTAGCCCATCACCGGTCTGCGGCTGGCCTGGCTACGGGCCTTGCCGGGGTGGAAGCGCGGTTGCGCGCGCCCTGGCGCGCACCGACGTAGCGCCATCCACCACCGTCGGGGATGTTGCCGATCTTCTTGACGTCGACGTGGACAAGGATCCGGGGTAGGGGTGCTCGTAGCGGCGCACGACCCTGACCGGTGGCCCGGTCGGTGTACGACAGGCGGTTGAGGTGGGCGGCTCGCAGGATGCGGTGGACGGTCGAGGCCGCGACCCGGTGCGGGCAGCAGGCTGGACAGGGGCCCTCACGCAGGCGCATGCGCAGCGGACGATCCGTTTGACCACTGCCTTGGGTGTGCGGTGAGGGCACGAGCGTGGGCGGCTGGAGCGGTCGGTCATGGGCTGGCTGGCCCTGTACCTGTCGGCCCAGCGCTTGACGGTGGGCCATGAGCACTGGAACCGGGCAGCAGCCTCGCTGACGGGCCAGCCCTCCTCAACCACCAGGCGGGCGACCCTCAAACAGAGCACGCGGGGTCAGGGCTGCGTTAGCGTGGGACATGAGGAGAGCACCTTTCGTGTCTGGCTGATGGGGAACTGCGACACCTCCACTCAACCAGCCCAAGGCGCTCTCCCTCACCTCAAAGACTCAGATCACACCCCTCAACCAACCCTCCCGATCAGTACACCTGAGTGCCCCACCACCAGACCCCCGACACCGCAATACCAACGAAAACTCGCACCATCCCACCCACAACCCACTAAGGTGTCACGAGTCAGAAAACTGGTCGAGCTTGCCGGTAGCCAGGGACACGACGCGCGTAGGGGTCCATCACCGCCCGGGTCTCTGGGAGCCCTCACCAGCGGCGCTCTTGAACCCGGTGAAACTTTCCATGGCTACCACCTCGCCCCGTTAGCGCCAGTCCTGGTCGCACTGGGCGAGCCAGGTCTTAAGGACCACCCAGGGCCACATCAAGCAGACACGCTGACCCCGTCTGGTCGCGTACGGGAACAGGTCGATGATCACCGCGGGCATGCTTGTCGCTCCGCTTGGTATGGCCCGACACAGTGGGGGCAACTCTCGTACGGGAGAAAAGCGCCTCACGTGCACCAGCAGGCGCGTGAGTCTCCACCCCACCGGTACATGGGTCAGGCGCCGGGCCAGCCACGCCACTCGCCATCGATAGAGACACTCAGAATCAAGCCTTAATCTTGATTTCTGTCAGCCCATATTCATCGTTACGATGATACCGATAATTGTGACTATGAGAGTCGATACCCCGACAATAAGGGCCCAACAGGAAGCCTTGTCTGCGCTTTTGTTGCTCTCATAGATTCTCTGATCCACACTTTCCATTTTTCTGGTTGAGTTGCTGTAGATTAGCGGCCATCGTCTGCAGTACATCCAACTGGGCAGCAGCCATTTCGACCTGTCTCTCGTCCCGCTCATCGCGCTCCTGAACAGCCTCTGCGATCCCGTCTAGCGTCACTTCAAAGTTACGCCTATATTGAAAACTCATTAGCGGTTGAACAATGGCTGACTCTGGAAACGCTGACGCATCGTCTATATAAACTTTTGAAATTATATCCTTCATCAGGCACTGATTCAACGAAACTGTCTGAATGAGTCGTTTTGTATGACCACTTTAGGATCAAAAACTTACTGGCACTCTAATTCGTGAAATTTGCTCCACTACGTTCATTAAGTGCTCGCATAGCAGGCTTCAGGGCGTCGGCGACTTCTTGCTTTGTCTCAATGCTTCTTCATGCTGAGGATGAGACTCGTCATTGATTGCTTCTTGCATCTCTCGCAACGTCATTCGAACGCTATCATCTCCCTCCACTTCTATAAACTCCATCATCGAATCGACGGATTCATCGTCTTCGTGAGAGGCTTCATTGTCCTTCTCGTCATCGCCCAGTGGGGTTGTTTTCTTTGCTCACATCACATTCATTTCTACTACTATTTTCTTAGCAACGACGCTTGTATTGCTCAGTTTACGACATCCTGTATCAACCTTAGGCTCTGCGGTTGCTCTGTTCTCAAATACGTCAGAACGGCTGCATCACGATGAGCCTGCCGTTTTTATCTTCAGATATCTCCAGGTCACGGTCTAGTTGTCCACGAAGTTGGAGCTCCGCCAAGCGCAACCGCTCCGGATAGTCTCTGGGCGTCGCGTAAAACCTACCATCTCCGAGTAACTTCTCGGCCGAGCGAGCACCGAGACCCATTGCTTCACCCACTTCGGCAACAGACATACCTGACGACTGAAGCGACAACGCAGCGCGGCACCGCTCGACTATCCGGGCAACGTCAGTAGCATTACGGGTGCTTTGGATGCCATACTTCTTCGCTATCTTCGAGACTGCTGCCGGGCTGACGCCCAGAGCTTTGGCTGTGGCCGTATAGCTCATGCCTGCACGAACTTTTTCCACAACATCCGCTTCGAACTGCTGTCGCTCCAAGGCTTGTTTGCTGCCTTCTCTTCGTAGAACATACTGCGAATTTCGGCCAGCGCCCAGTCGACAACCAAGGGCGAAGCCCCCTCAGCAGCGCCCTCTAATGGAACGTGTGGGATTAGATGATGATTATCGACGAGATGACCATAAACCTTGCGTGACAGATGGAGCGAGATTCTTCAAGGTCATCGCGTATATATTGCGGGGCATTCTTCCACCACGTTACAAGTTCTTGGATAATGAGATCTACCGGAATGTGATTCTTAACCTCTTGGACCGTCAGGGATTGCTACCCAGGAGTTTAAACCGAGATCCTCGACACCCTTTATATGATTCTGGCCAGAATATTCCAGAGTAGACACTTCTTTCCTAGCATTTGCCAGTATCGCGCTACAGAATATACTTTTGGCGCAGCGCCAGCGTTTACATACCCCGCCTTCTTACCATTGAGCTCTAGTCGCACCGCTCAGGGGTCAAAAAGGATTATTAGGTTCAGGTATCGCCGAGAACGCGACAGACCTTTTTCCCAAATGTTTTAAGATTTCTTCGGGAACCAATTATTGGCGTGTATGCGGCTTTGCGGTAGCCTGCACCCGAGACGCGCCGCCAGTAAGGAATCGAATTGCAATCGGGGGGCGTTTCAGCCAATACGAACGGAACATCGAGATCAATTGGACAGTAGTGTCCATCATCGTTCAATTGTTTCACAACTCCTCATTTGACGGACTGATCAGCTATTGCCAGCTGCGCTGGCGATTCACGTTGGCGCTTTGCTTTAAGAGTGATGAGCACCTTCTCGACCTCAGAGCACCCTCTCACGCTTTCAAGTCAGTATAACTTGTCCAGTAACAGGAAGTACCAACCTAAAAATTACGTCCCAGTATATTTTATCCGGATTATAAAAATGCTAAAATCAATAATGTAATGTCCGACAACGTCCCCTCTCCCACCACCGCCTCCGTCGGCTCAAAAGCCGCGCTGTTGGCCGTTTCTCTGACGCTGGCCGGCATCCTCCTCATGATGCTCAACGCCTGGCTTGCTCCGCTGCGGCTGGGGAGATTGGCAGTGGCTGCATGCCCTGCCGCTGGGCGAGCTGGGTGGGACGCTGTTTGGTGCGGGGCTGCTGTCGACGTTCTTTGAGTACACCTTCCGGAGAGACCAGGAGGCACACATGCTTGCCCGCTTCCGCCAGATTATCCGCGAGGAGGCTCCGGCGATGCGTGATGCGGTGGTGGAGGGCTCGCCATCCACCCTGAGGACTTGAGCGTGTGGCCACGCCGGAGGCGCTGGACGACATCGCAGCCAACGTCATGGCCCTACGCCTGGGCGACGAGCAGTTCGCTCGGGAGATCTACCGCGACATCCGAGACCAAGCCATTCGCGCTGCCGAGCGGTGGTACGACGTGGCGGTGCGCGTTCGGCTCTCTACTGCAGTAGAGAGGAGTACCGCAGGTACTCCTCTGCTGAACGTCACTGTGGAGTGGGAGTACACCACCGTGCCCAGCAGTGCCACCCGGCGCTTCGCGTGCGTATCTGACCAGGATGAGTACAACGAGCTGCGCCAGGACGTGCCCGCTACCTCCACATGGTTCATGGCACCACGCCCCGGCATGGACGCCCGCCGCCGTGAGGCATACGAGCTGCTGGACCTGACCGTCGATGGCCGGCCACAGCCCATCCGCCGCAGTACCCGTGCTACCGGCCAGACCTACAGCGTCGACCTCGACGAAGAAGCCAGGAGCGGCAAGCCAGTCCGCATCCGCCAGGTCTTCCGCACCATCACCCCACAGTGGAGCCACCGGCTGTACTTCGCTGTCAGACAACCAACCCGAGGCTGGTCGCTGCGATTGGACTACACCGACACCAATATTGCCGAAGTTCAGGTCAGTGACACCATCTCACCGACGCCACCCGCTCATATCACTCGCTCACCTGAGGCAGTACCGGGCAAGGTCATCGCAGTCGAGGCCTCTAGCTGGCTCCTCCCCCGGTCTGGTGTGGCCTTCACCTGGGCAACCAACGACGAGCTGCCCCAGACCAAGCAGCCTGAGGCTGTCGCCTCCTCGAGAGAGGGATAGTTCTTAGGGGTAGTCAGCTTCCACCGTCCATCTCATCCACCTCCTCACCTGCTCGACCACTACGGACAATCTTAGGATACATCATCATGAGATACATAGTCTCTGGATTGGGAGTCTTCGGCCGGTTGAGATGGAGCCGTGCCCACCGACCGCAAGCCGCCGCTCTCACCAGCCACCGGTGAGTTCGGCCGGCGTGTGCGCCCGCCGCGAGCAGGCTGGGCCTGTCCCAGAGCAGGCGGCCGAGCGCACCACCGCACTGGTCGTACATCGGCCGGGTCGAACGCGGCCAACGCAACCTCAGCCTCCACACATCCTCCGCATCGCCCACGCCCTCGACACCGACGCCGGCGGGTTGGTGAGCGGGTTGGAGGTGTCGCCAGGTTGACCTTGAATGGTCTGCAAGGCTGACTACAGCCATACTATCGCCGCCGTCACTCAGTCGCTTGCGGACAGCCGCCAGGTGCGCCCGATGGTCATGCCACGAAGCCGAGCCGCTTGGCGATCTCAGCGATGGTCAGGCCCTGTTGGCGGAGGCGGATGGCCTGGGCACGGCTTCGTCGGTGAAGCGGTGGCTGCGCTCCAGCCCTGCCCTGCCCGCGCAACCGGTGAGACCGTCGAGCGGTTGACGCCCGTCTGCCGGACGATCTCCTTGACGGGGACGCCGGCGCGGCTACAGGTCAATCACCTGCTGGCGCTGCTCGGGTGTGAGCGGCCGGAACTTCTTCTGCTCTGATGCGGTCGACCACGCGCGGTGACCGTGACGCTGTGTCAGGCGCATCACTCTCATCGTTCGGCCGCTCCCCCACACCGGTGGCCGGTGCGGTGCATCGTCGTTGCACGAGCTCACCTTCTGGCTCTGCCGCATCTGCCCCGTGAGACGGCATGGGCTCGTCCGCATCGCCCACCGCGCCATCCGCCCCGTCAGTAGCCGGCAGATGCGCTACATTGGGGCCGGTACACACTTGGCCGCCCTCACCGGCGGCCAGCATCCTTCGGAAGTCCGAGCACCATCGGAGTTGTTAGGGTCAATGGTGCGGGCGTCCGTCGGCCTCGGCCCCACCAGGGACCGGGGCCTTCTTTACGTCCGGGGCGCCGCAGCGGCACTAGCCTGTTGCCCTGTCGGCATATGGTTTCAGACTGCGTGATGGTTGCTGGGATCCAGTGAGCGCAGGTGGCACCGATCCACACGGGGCGGATGCCGCGACCAGCGGAACGGGAGAGAACGCTCGTGTCGAGCCGGGCTCGATCGATGCCAGCCCAGATGCCGGATGCGAGCACAGTCCACGCAGCCACGGCGACAACCCGGCCCCGAGGCCCGCACCGCACGGATCGCAGACCGCTCCGGAGACTCACCACCCAGCCTCCGCGGCGCCTGGTCATTTTCCGCTTGCGGCGGCGTCGAGCACGCGCCCGACGTGCTGCCGAACTTCTCGGTGATGCTGCCGTGGTCATCGTCGGGCCATTCGCTCCAGATATGGCCGAAGCCCGCCGAGCGGTAGTAGGCCGAGGCTGTTGCGGGCATGCCCGCTGCCATCGAATCCTTCGAGGCTGTTGGCGGGCACGTCGCGCGTCCCGGTGACCCAGTTCAGCCAGAGCCGTTCCTTAGCGCCTGAGGAGAACGCCGCTTGCTCCTCGGGCGCGTCGCCGCCCCGAAGAGCAGGAAGCCCCCGCCCGCCATGCGCTCGGCGTAGGGCCGGGAAGAACCACTGGCTGATGAACTCGAGCCGCCGGAGTAGCCCACGAGCCAGACCCGATCCATGGTGGCGCCGCACTCGGCAACCACGTAGTCGAGCGCCTGCTCCAGGTAGCGGACCTTACCGTCCTGATCCTCCATCCACCAGGTTCCGTCGTCTCCGGGAGCGCGCACCGAGACCACGTCGTACCCGCGAGCGCTCGCCGCCTCGACGACTCCCCCGGCGCCGGCCAGGCCACCGCGGGACCTCTCGTCCTGGTCCTGGTTCCCCTGGCTGTGAAAGGACTGCCCGTCATGCGTCGAGGTAGACGACCAGTCCGACCGAGCTCCGTCGTCGCGTAGAAGATGCAGTCGGAGGTCTCGTCCTCGTCATCGGTGTAGGAGAACGCAGCGGGAACCGACAGGGTCGCCCGACGTCGGCCGCAGACTCGGCGCAGCACCGTCCCGCGCGAGCGCAGGTACGGCGGCGGGAGTCGAGTGCGTTGCCGCTCGCTGCGGACCCCGAGGCGCAGCCGGCCAGGATGAGGCCCGCCATCGCGGCGGTCAGGGCTCGCCGAGAGGTGCGCCGCCACGCTCTCCACCCACCTTCCCGATCGTCGTCAGCCACTCGACGGTAGCACCGGCATCCCGGTTCCGCTCGGCCGGAGCTGAGGCTGAACCGCCGTGCCACCGGCGCCGCTCACCAAGGCGGGTAGGGACTCAGCGCGGGAGCGCGGCGTCGGACACGACCCAGTTGCGTCCGACCTTCTTGCCGGGCAGGCGCCCGGAGGTAATGCGGTCGCGCACCGCCTGCGGAGTGATCCCGAGCCGGACGGCCGCCTCGGACACGCCCACGAACTCGACATCGTCGATCTTCAGGCCCTCGCGGCGGTCCCACATTCTGGTGGGGATGACCTCGATCCCCACCAGGTCGCCGACCTGCGCCGCCAGAGCGGTGGCTGTGGCCACGGCCTGGGTCAGCGTGTGGGCGGGCAGGGTGATGACAGCCTTTGAGGGCGGGGCATGCGGGTGCGTCCCCGACGGCGGGGTGGTAGGAGGCGAAGGCCTCCAGTGACGTCGTCGATGTCGTCATTCTCAGTGGCGGGCTTTGTTCGCGTGAATCGTGAGCGTGGCGTTGTAGTCCACAGTTCCCCTAGGTGCTTTGCTTACACCAAGATCATTTCACCCCAACTTGGTTTTACCGCAAGTCTTCAGGCAGGACTGCCCTGACCTCCTTTGGCCCCGCGACCGCGGCCTCCACGTCCACAGGGAGCCGCCGCTGCGGCCACCTCGTCGGAGGGCTGCCCGGCCCCTGCTCGCCGCTTCCGCCACGTCGCTCGCACTGCGCCCGCCTTGCCCAGCATTCCCGCCGCGCCCGCCGCGCGCTCCCCGCTGCGGCCTCCCCGGCCGCCCTGACCTCCCCAGCCCCGCGACCGGACCTGCCGCGCCCGCTTCGCCGTGGCCGTGCCCCGGACGCCCGGTGGAGGCCCGACCGCTGGGGCTGCCGCCCTTGATGGCCACACCCTCAGGCATGTCCTCCAGCGCGACGGCCTCGGCGACCTGCCCCACGAGGGCGGACACGGCGTCGTCGTCGGGACGGATGCGCTCGATGTCCGCGCGGATCCGCGCCTTCTTGAGCAGGACCTGCACATCGTGCTTCTGCTCAGGCAGGACCAGGGTGATGACGCTGCCGGCGGCCCCGGCGCGCGGTGCGGCCCGAGCGGTGCAGGTAGGCCTTGTGCTCGGCGGGCGGGTCGACGTGGACCACGAGCTCAACGCCGGAGACATCAATAGCCCCGGGCGGCGATGTCGGTGGCGACCATGACGTGCACCTGCCCGTGGAGAAGGCCCGCATGGCGCGCTCGCGCGCGTTCTGGCTCATATTGCCCTGCAGCTCGACCGCCGGAATCCCCGCCTGGACGAGCTTGCGGGCCAGGCGCCGGGCGAGGTGCTTGGTCCGAGTGAACAGGATGCGCTGCCCTCCCCGAGGCCAGACGCCGCACGATGCCGTCCTTGGCGGTCTTGTCCGCGACCATCCACACACGGTGAGTCATGGCGTCCACGGGCGAGGTCGAGGGGTCCACGGAGTGCTGCAGCGGGTCGTGGAGGAACCCTTGACCAGGTGTCCACGCCGTTGTCCAGGGTCGCGGAGAACAGCAGGCGCTGGCCGCGCTGTGGGGTGGCGCGCAGGATGCGTCGGACGTTGGGCAGGAAGCCGAGGTCGGCCATGTGGTCGGCCTCGTCCAGGACGGTGATCTCAACCTCGTCGAGGCTGACGAGTCCCTGCCCCATGAGGTCCAGGAGCCGGCCGGGGCAGGCGACGACGACGTCGACCCCGCCTTGAGGGCCTTCTCCCGGGGCTTGGCGGGGACCCCGCCGAAGATGGTGGTGACGTCCATGTCGACCACCCGGGCCAGGGGCTCGATGACCTCGGCGATCTGGAGGGCGAGCTCACGGGTGGGGGCCAGGACCGAGGCCGATGGGGTGGCCGGGGCGGGCCTTGTCCTGCTGCGCCAGGCGCTGGACCAGGGGCAGGCTGAAGGCCAGGGTCTTGCCCGAGCCGGTGCGGCCGCGGCCCAGCACGTCGCGCCCGGCGAGGGTGTCGGGCAGGGTGGCGGCCTGGATGGGGAAGGGCGAGGTGAAGCCGCGGGCGTCGAGGTCGGCGGCGAGGTCTCGAGTCCACGCCGAGCTCGGCGAAGGTGGTCTCACCTGCGGCCGGGGTCTTCCCGGAGGCGAAGCGGCGTGAGGCGGAGGTGCGGTGTGCGGCCACGAGGATCCTGTCGTTTGGGACCGCGGGCACGCCGGCGCGTGTCGCTGGCAGCGTGCGCGTCGGTGCGTGAGGTGCCGGAGTACACGGCTCAACGGCGCGGGGCGTCGGCGAGTCGACGCGCGCCGGGGCCGGGGCACCAGCCAGGTCGGGCGGCGCCCGGACCAGGGAGCCATCCTGCCCGAGATCCCGCAATGTGTCACTACGGGCGACTATTCACTGTGCAGGCATTCGATGCGGCGACCCGCGAAACGCTGTGACCAGCGGCTTGACGGCACGCCCCGGAAACGACGGCCGCAGAACCGACGGAAAAGTCGCCATTCGTGACACTTAAGGCCCCAATCCGGCCCCGACGGCCACGTCATTCAGCCACGTGATGAGGCGGGCTACCTGCCCAAAGCGGCGCTCCCGGCTAGCGAGTCGCGCAGCTCCGCAGGAAGTCCACACGCCGGAATGCCGGCCAGTTGACCTCGCAAAGTAGTACTCGGAGTGCACCGACTGCCACAGCAGGAACCCGGAGAGCCGCTGCTCGCCCGAGGTGCGGATGACCAGGTCGGGGTCGGGCTGGCCCTGGTGTAGAGGTGCTCGGTGATGTCCTCCTCGCTGAGCGAGGCGGCCACCTCCTCAGGCTCGCCCCGGCGGCGGCCTGCTCGCGCAGCAGCTCGCGCACGGCGTCGGCGATCTCCTGACGGCCCCCGTAGCCGACGGCGATGTTGACCTGCATGCGCCGGTCCTCGGCTTCTGCGGTCTCGACGGCCTCATCCGCCGGCCCAGCCGCCTCAGAGGCCTCCGCGCTCGCCGGCCGGGAGCGGACGACGGCGGCGCGCAGGCGCTCAGCCAGCGGCTCGGGCAGGAGGTCGACGGCGCCCACGAGGCGCAGGCTCCAGCGGCCGGTCTCTGCGAGCTCGTCGACGGCGTGGGCGATGATGTCCAGCAGGGGCGAGAGCTCGGCCGGGTCGCGAGAGAGGTTGTCGGTGCTCAGCAGCCACAGGGTGACGACCTGGACCCCCATCTGCTCGGCCCACCCGAGGAACTCCTCGATCTTGTCCGCGCCGCGCTTGTGGCCCTGCGCGGCCCCAAAGCCCATGGACTTGGCCCAGCGGCGGTTGCCATCGAGGATGACACCCACGTGGTGGGGCACCGTGGCCGGGTCGATGCGCGCAGCCAGCCGGCGCTCGTAGATGTCGTAGAGGAGGTTGTCGCCTGCCATGCCGTATTCCTCAGGGGCTCCTCGGTGGGGTTGCTGAGGGGACGGGGCCCGACGGCTCGGGGCCACCTCCAACGCTATCGTGCAAGGCCCCTCCTGCGCTGGACGAGCCGGTTAACAGCCGGGTCAAATCCGGCCATCAGGTTCGCCCAGGGTTGCCGGGGCACAACAGAGGCGTGCCAGACGGCCGGGCCGCACTGGCGCTGGCAACGGCGGCCGCGGAAGCTGCCGCCGTACGCCACCGTGCCCTGCCGCGTCACATCGCCGTCCGGATCGCTACCACGACAACCTACGCTCACGTAACCTACGGGTCGTAAGGTTCAGCATCGCCCGTTCCCACCCCACACCACCCAGAAGGACGCTCACGCCCATGTCACCGACATCGCCCTCGACGTCGCAGGCCCCGCGCCGCTCCGCGTCCATGAGCGCCAAGGGCGTCATCGCCTCCGTCAAGCCGAGGCTGCGCGGATGGATCCACGCCGGTACCGCACCGCTGGCCCTGGCGGCCTGCATCGATGCTGACGGTGCTGGCGCCGGGAGCGGGCCTGAAGTGGGCCTGCGCCGTCTCACCTGACGTGCTCGCTGCTGCTGTTCGCCAACTCCGGCGTCTACCACATCGGCACCGGGCACTGGCCCGCGAAGGTCGCGGCCACGCTGCGGCGGATCGACCACGCGAACATCTACCTGCTCATCGCCGGCACCTACACTCCCCTGTCGGCGGCGCTGCTGCCGACGCGTACGGCCACCCTGGTCCTGGGGATCGTGTGGCGGGGCCGCGATCGGCACGGCCACGAACCTGTTGTGGATGCACGCCCGCGCTGGTTCACCACCGCCCTCTACATCATCCTGGGCTGGGTGGCGATCTGGTTCCCTGCCGCAGTTCTGGCGGGAGGGCGCCCCGCGATCGTGTGGCTACTGGTGGCCGGCGGCGTGATCTACACGCTGGGCGCCGTGGTCTACGCCCGCAAGACTCCCTGACCCTCGCCGCGCTGGTTCGGCTTCCACGGATCTTCCACGTGTGCACCGTGGCCGCGTGGGCCTGCCAGTGCGTGGCCTGCTTCCTGGCGGTTCTGCGCTAGCGGGACGTCAGACTGCAGTGGCCGACCGGCCGAGAGGCGGTCACCGAGGCTGCTGGGTCTGGCGGACGGCCCGCCACGCCGTCGAGCCGGATGCTATGTCCGCCCTTCTCGCCCCGCCCCTGAGACGACGTCGATCAGGCAGGCCGGCACGGATTCGCCCACCTCGCCACCCAACCCCGAGCCCGGAATATTTCAGCACCTTTCGCCAACCGCACAGCATTCCCTCAGGCTGCGGCGTAGACTCGCGCTGAAACCCGGTCGGCCCCTGCGAGGAGCCGCCGGGTCGTCGTCGCCAGGTAACCCGGCGGGCTGCCGAGCGACCAACACCAGTCATCCAAGGAGGACCCATGTCCGAGCAGTCACAGGGCACCTGGCTCACTCAGGAGGCCTACGACCGGCTGGCCGCCGAGCTCGAGCACCGCAAGACGACCGAGCGCAAGGAGATCGCCCAGCGCGTGGAAGCGGCCCGCCAGGAGGGTGACCTGCGGGAGAACGCCGGCTACCACGCCGCCCGCGAGGAGGCGGGGCTCAACGAGGCGCGCATCATCCAGCTCGAGGAGACCCTGGAGAACGCCCAGATCGGCGAGGCGGCCGACGACGGCTCGGTCTCGGCCGGCACCATCGTCACCGCGAAGGTGGCCGGAAAGGACAGGTCTTCGCCCTGGGCGGCCAGGAGATCACCGAGGACGTGCCCGACGGCGTCAAGGTCTTCTCCCCCGACGCTCCGCTGGGGCAGGCCCTCATGGGGCACCGCGCGGGCGACACCGTCTCCTACGAGGCCCCCAACGGCCGGAAGATCCAGGCCGAGATCGTCAAGGTCGAGCGGGTCTGAGCCTCTTTCCGCTCCCCTTTCCACCGAGCCGGGCGTTTTTCGCGCAGCCCCTCCGAATTTCCGTCGGGCACCGCGAGAAATGCCCGGCTCGACGTCTCCACCCCGACCGCTCCTCGCGGTCAGTGAAGCGCGGGCGGGAATAGGGGCCGGACGCAGTAGCGTGTCCTCATGTTCAACGCCCTTCGTCACTCGCTCAGCGGATCGGCGCCAGCCGGCCGCGAGACGCCGGTCCTGCCCGCCCCCGGAGACCACCCGGTGCTGGGGACTCCCCTGAACGGGCCGTGGCCCGAGGGCAGTCGGGTCATCTACCTGGCGGCCGGCTGCTTCTGGGGCGTGGGCGGATCCTGTGGCGCCAGGACGGCGTCGTCTCGACGTCGGTGGGCTACATGGGTGGCCAGACGCCCAACCCCACCTACCAGGAGGTGTGCACCGGGGCGACCGGTCACGCCGAAACGGTGCGCGTCGTCTACGACCCCGCCGTGTGCGGCGAGGGCGGGGAGACCCTGCTGCGGGCTTTCTGGGAGAACCATGACTCCACGCACCTGAATCGCCACGGCAACGACGTCGGTACCCAGTACCGCTCGGCGGTGTGGACGACGACGCCGGCGCAGCGCGAGGCGGCCTCGCGGATCCGCGAGGCCTTCCAGAGCGAGCTGACGCGCCTGGGGCTGGGAACCTGCGTCACCACCATTGAGGACGCCGCGGACGCGCCGGCTCAGTTCGGCGGCCCCTACTACCTGGCCGAGGACTATCACCAGGCCTATCTGCACAAGAACCCCGGCGGCTACTGCAACCACGGCCCCAACGGGGTGACCTGCCCGGTCGGCATCACCGACCTTCCCGCCCAGACCGACATCCTGGCCCCCGACGACGCCCCGGCCTGAAACGGATCCACCCGGCGCCCGCAGCGTTGAGACCGCGGTTAACCGCCAGCACCTGCGGCCTCCTCGCAGCACCGTCAGGCCCGGCCGTACTCATGCGCTGATCGGTGTGCCCGACCTCGGGGGTCGGTTACGCGGACCGCGCGGAGAAGGTGACGTCCCACAGAGGCGAGTTCTCAAGCTTGCCCTGCTCGGCGGTGGCAAACAGCGTCCACCCACTGGTCTCAGTATCCCCGAGCCAGAGCCCCAGAGCACTCAGCGGCAGATCCGATCCGTCCGAAGCCGGGACAGAGGTATCCCAGGTGATGACGTAGGCCTCCTTCATGCGAGGCCATGTCTCCTTTGTTCGGAACACATTGGTCCGACGCTCAGTGACTAGAAGCATCTCCTGGGTGTAGGTCTCATCAACAAGCGAGCGCCCGAAGGATTCCACACGCCGGACTCTGACGCGCGGGATGCCGTTGTGCGCTCCAGGCATGAGGATCTCCGTAGCTGGATTGCCCTCGGAGTTGCTCACCTCGCCGACGGTGGCGCCAGACGGGGCGGTGAGCGTCAGACCGTGGACCTCAACCGGATCACCCGACGGAGACGTCGGCTGCACGTTGCGCGGCTGCGTATCGGGCACGACCGGGATATCTGACACCGGCCGCCACGTGGATGTTTCACCAGGGCTGGGAGAAGGTCTTCCTGATTTGCCAGCACCACCTGAGGAGGATGGCCCAGCATCTCTCGCACTACTACCTGAGCAACCTGTCACATAAGACAATCCAACAACCCCTAACGGAACCAATAATGAACGACGAGACAGTATCGGACATAGAGACATCAGCATCCCTCCCACGATTTCCATTCCCCGTCAGAATAGTACTGACCGTTAGAGTATGAAACATTCTCTTCCGCGCCACCAACACTGAAACCTATGACCAACCCATCACCCGCTTCCGCTTTGAACCCACTATTCACAGACGTCTTTGCAACGTTCTGTCGGGTCAGCACACCACGATCCGTCGCAGCATTAATGAACGTAGATGTCGCCTCATTGAGATTCTCTCCGGGTTTTGACCGCGATCATATCCAGGGACCTTGGCGGCGTAGTAGATGTTACGCGCAATCTTATTTTTGCTCCGCAGAAGTAAGGTCGACCGACGCATTCCACACCTGCCCCATCCCCGCTGAGCCTCCACCTAACGGCGCAGCCGAGCCTACACCTAACGGCGTACTTGCACCTAACTGAGCATTATAGGAGCCGCTCAATGATACGTTCAACACCTTATTAGGATCATCCTTCTTAGTTTTGACAGCAACAACCATATCTCCGAAACTCCCGCTTCTCCAGATGCTCCCCGCACCAAGGCTACCAGCAGCCTCGGCGCTAACCTTATAGTGAGCCGTTACCTCGCCAGTATCAAGATTATATTTAGCCCCTAAAGGCAGCAGCCGTGCCAACCTTACCTTTCGCCTCACCAATACCAGCTTTCGCCTCAGCACTCGCAGACCCTTCCGTGCCCACCTGACCATACACTTCAGTTGACTGCGGCGGTTGGTATCCATTTGGCATTGAAGCAGTCCATTTTATAGCCTGTCCGGCTGGTCCAGCAGAACTTGATACAATTTCTCGAATCACATACTGATGCAAGGCATCTTTTGCCTGCTCAGAATCGACCTCGAAAGACACTCCCCTTCCGCAGCAACGTTGGCCGAAGCATTTGCGCTCGTACCTCCACCATATGTTTGATTATTGACCGTTAGCCCTGCACCTCCCCTCTCCTGTGACTCTCCACCTTTCGCTCCAACCCTATAAGTAACTCTATAATGCCCATTTGAAAGTTTTTCGGTAATAATTCCACCATTAACTTCAGCACTAACAACAACGCCCTTAATCTCACCATTCAAACTCTGAGACTTCTGACTTACTGTACACGGCCCAGTAGGCTTATGCTTATCCTCTTGCGCTTTATCGTCGGTGCGGCCGCACTGCATCCCCCCAGCCCCTATGGCCTCACTGATCTTGGAGAAAATACTGCATGAGATGTCGCGTCCATGACTTGGAGCGACAGCAATGATCCCCCCAATAAGGATCGCCACAACGATAGCTATTCCTGCGAACTCAACGAATGTCGCGCCGCGTTCGCCACCCTTCCGGAATTCACAACTACGAACACCTGGCTTCAAAAACAAGGGAAACATGTGTTCTCCCACCTTCACTACCTACTCCAGAACATGAGACTGCAACAGTTTTACGCAAGGAAGATGCAACTCACCACACGGGGCAACTCCACCATTCAGAGATAGTCCCCCCTTCGCAACAGCAGTGCGTACACGAGCGACGAGACAACCGACGCAATCGTGGCGAGAATAATCACTGCAAGGATCGACACCCAGCCACGCACCGTGTATGTGGGAACAATGTTGCCGGCGCTGACAGCAGCAGCAGGGACCGCAGAATGCACGACAAGCATCGCTACTGACTGAAGGCGTCGCCTCACGATAAGCATCGCCAGAAGGCTGGCGACAAAAGAGGAGAGCCCATTCATCCAGGCAACAGTTCCAAGTACGGACTGCGTGGACTCAAGGGCACCAAGCGTCAACTCAGGAACGGAAAGCATCACCAAGAATGCCACGAACAGTAACACCACTTTGAGCACGGTTCCAACGACGAGCAATAGCGGCGACCACGCCATCTTGTCGCGGTATGGCACATCACGACCCAAACCAGCCATAGTTCTCGACCTTTCTCATTGCTCCGCACGCATACAACACCCAGCGCCCGACCGTGACGATCGCGTCATCGTCCACGCCCCGCGCATGACCAACAACGGTACTTTCACCTGTTTTGCGACAACAGGGACGCTCGCCCCCATTCCGCCCCTACTTAAAGGGGCAGGAACTTCACGGCAACCTCCGTAGTAATGTGCAGAGCACATCTCCACGTCGATTCACCGCCGAGCACTCCGACTCCCCTTCCCGGTTCGGACTCCACCCACATCACCAGCAGCAACGACACAGTCCACCGGGGCGCCCCAGTACCGCTCCCTCTACCACCCCGCCGCCCACTCCAGCCATTGACGGGTCAATCACCAGCGTTCTCACACGTTGTCTTGAGATGCTGTCCTCCGGCCGCCGGGCCCAGCACTTTCCCACCTGCGAACGCCCGCGACTTCCTGACCTGTTTCCCTGCGCACCACAGGAGGCTCAACCCCTATGAGCAGCCAGCAGACTCGTACCCCGTTGGACCGATCTCCGGCGGGGCAGAGCCGGAGACCCACTGGTCTGAGGACACAGACTTCCAGTGGCACGCCGCAACCGAGCCCTGCTCATTGCCATGGGGTCCCGCGCTCCACCGCCCGCCTCACCGGCAACCCTGCGCACCTCCGTCGCGCACCTGGAGGAGGTCGACGCGCACCTGCCCCGCGACGGCAAGCCCCTGCCGGAAAGCCGACCGCCTCACCCGCAACAACGCCGTCGACGACGTCGCCCGCGCCATCCTGCCGCTGGCGCACGCCACCCTGGAGCGGATCCGGGCCGAGGAGCTGCGCACCGAGGTCGTCGGCGTCGACTACGACGCCCTGTGCGACGCCGTCGAGCGCTCGAGGCCACCTACCGGGCCGGCTGGTGGCGCGCGGCCGAGAGAGAGGCGCCGACTTCTTCCTGCGCGAGGTCGAGGCCCTCAACCGTCTCAACGTTCCGGCGGTGCGTGCCAACTGGCGTGATGCCGGCAAGATCGCGGGTATCCTGCGCAAGATGCCCGCCTCGACGCTGCGGCGCGTGGCTCGCACGAGCAACCCCATGGCGCTGCGGCTCGCGGGTGCTGTTCAACCTCCAGGCCGGCTACCGCGACGGCAGCTTCGACAAGACCATCTCGATCCCCGCCTCATCCACACCCTGCACCAGCGAGTACCGCGCCGAGTACCGGGCCGGCTCAGCCGCCTAGCGCGAGCCTCGCAGCCGCAGTCCCCGCAGCCTCGCCGACCCTCACTTCGACAGAATCTTCAGAATCGACGCGGCGCCGGGTCGATTCTGAAGATTCGGTCGAAGTGTGCGCGGGAGGCCGGCGGTCGTGGGGGCGTATCGTCAGTCCTCGTCGGGCCGGCCGGCCAGCCCCGAGCTTGCGGTAGCGGCTGACGGCCGCGGCGACGTCGACCATGCGGGGGCGCACGAGGAAGGCGGGCCGCTCGCGCTCGTCGGTCAGGGCGTCCAGGCCCTCCTCATCGAGCAGGGCCTCGAGGTCGTCCAGGGCACTCGCGCAGTGGGGAGACCCGTCGAGCGCTGCTCCAGCAGGGCGCGCAGGGCGTAGGCGATGGCCTCGGCCTGACCCCGGGTCGGTGACGCCGCCGACGTCGGAGATGTCGATGTCCTCCCGGTCCAGGACGAGGGTGGAGGTGCCGTGGGCACGGGTGCGCACCGGTCCCCGGCGGGTGCGCGGCGGGGCGGGCTCGGGACGCGCTGCCGCGGGCTCGGCGAAGTCCTCCAGGCCCGGTCAGGGGCCGGGGCTGGTCAGCCACGACGCGGCGGGCCTGCTCGGTGACGTCGCGCAGGTGGTAGGCATCCATGAGCAGGACCCGGTCGGCCACGTCCAGGTAGTCCCCGGAGCCGCCCATGACCATGACCGTGGAGACGCCCCGCCGGCGGAACAGCGCGGTGATGCGGTCCACCAGGGGCGTGATGGGCTCGCGCTCGGCGGCTACGAGCCTCGCGCATGCGCGAGTCGCGGATGAGCAGGTTCGTGGCGGAGGTGTCCTCGTCCAGCAGCAGCGTCGTGGCGCCGGCCTCGACGGCCTCGATGATGGAGGCGGCCTGGGAGGTGGATCCCGAGGCGTTGCGGGTGGTGAAGGAGGCGGTGTCGCGCCCGGCCGGCAGGTGGGAGATGAAGGGGGTCAGGTCGACGCCGGTCACGGCGCGCCCGTCGGCGGCCCGCACCTTTGGCGGCGTCGGGGACCGTGGCGACGAGCTCGCGCCCGTCCCCGGGCACGTGCGGGTAGACGCCGCGCTCGATGGCGCTCAGCAGCGTGGACTTGCCGTGGTAGCCGCCTCCGACGATGACGTTGACGCCCGCCTCGACGACGGTGCCGCGCACCGTCCCGGCGTGCGGGAGGCTCCACCGTGGCGGCCATGGAGTCGGGGGCCTGGAGGGACACCGCCGTCCAGGGGATCGTCGCTCACCCCGGAGCGGCGCGGCAGGACGGAGCCGTCGGCGAGGAAGGCCACCCAGCCGTTGCGGGCCACTGTCGCGGTCAGGGCCCGGTGGTCCTCGAGGGTGGCGACGTGGCGCACGAGCCGGTCGCCCCGCTCGCCGGTGAGGTCCATGGCCTCCTCCAGCTCGCGCACGAGGTCGCGCCCCACGATCCGGGAGGCCTCGTGGCCCTGGATGGAGCGACCCTGGGCGGGCAGGGGCCAGGCGGGCGCGGATCTCCAGGGTCCAGCCGGTCCCTCCTTCTTCTCCTCGGGGCGCAGGATGATGCTGGAGCGCTGCAGGATCTCCTGGCCCGGGGAGGCGATGGACAGTGCCGTGCCGCGGAAGCCCGCGTGCAGCTCGCGGGTGAGGAAGTCGCCCACGGCCAGGCGGCGGTCTGCATCGGCCAGCAGGTCGGCCTCATCGAGCAGCTCCAGGCCGTGCAGGTCGGTGGGCACGTCCACGTGGATGCGCGTGGGCGGGGCGTAGGGGTCGGACTGGACGCGGTCGATGTGCAGGAACCAGCCGGCGGGCGCCCGGTAGCGTCCGACGATCGCCTTGTAGGCGGCGTAGGAACGTCCGTCCAGGGCGTGGAGGTGGCCGACGAGGTCGGCCAGGAGGCCGTCGCGGGGCTCGTCGTCGTAGACGCGGCGCGAGCGGCCGCGCTCGTTATCCCGGTAGCCTCGGCCGCTGCCGGAGCCTCCCCGGTAGCCGCGGTCACCTCCGCGGCCGCCTCCCGAGCCACCTCTGTAGCCCGAGCCACCCCGATAGCCGCGGTCGCCATCGCGGTCACTGCGGCCTCCCCGCCGGAGCCTCCCCGGTCAGCCGCGCTCGCCGTATCCGCCCCTGTCGTCCCGGCGGGAATCGCCTCGCTCGCTGCGCTCAGTCATGGGGAAACCCTACCCACCCGCCGATAGCCGGTCCCGGCACCCCAGGCACGAACGACGTCGCCGCCGGGGCACCCTGCAGGTGCCGCCGACGGCGACGTGATGGACTGGCGTCCTCCGGCTCAGCCGAACGACCGAGCTCGGACGTCCTCAGCGCAGGGAGGCCAGGGCGTCGGAGTGGGCGACGACGTCGCGCACCATGGCCGGGACCTCGGCGTCGTGGAAGGCGGCCGGCGAGAAGGCGCCGTCGGCGAAGTCGGTGTTGAGCGACAGGAACACGTTGGAGGCCACGACGGTGGCACCCATGCCCTGGAGGATCTGCTGGAGGTGGCTGACGGCGCGGATGCCGACGCTGTAGGAGTAGCCGACCACGCCCACGCCCTTGTTGGCCACGGCGCCGGGCTGGAGGAAGTCGATGGCGTTCTTCAGGGCGCCGGGGATGGAGAAGTTGTACTCGGGGGTGACGAAGATCAGCGCGTCGAAGGACTTGAGGGCCTCATCGAAGGCGGCGCCGGCCGGGTCGCTGGGGACGGCCATGCGCGGGGGGATCTCCTCGGCGAACAGGGGCAGGTTGAAGGAGGCGATGTCGACGATCTCGGCCTCAACGCCCTCGATCTCGTTGGCCTGGTCGACCACCCACTGGGCGATGGTGCCACCCACGCGGTTGGGGCGGACGGAACCGACGACGACGGCAAGACGGGTCATGCTTTTTCTCCTGGTCGAGATGAGCCGGGGCGGGGTGTCAGCGTCAGGCGAAGACTCGATGGCGCACCCGGCCGCGACAATTTGATGTAGCAACAACCTTATGGGAGTTCTCGACAGAAACGAACTCTCCCTTATTGCATGATACCGGCCACAACGCACGCACTCGCCCTCGCCTTTTCCGGTGAGGGCGGATGGAGCCGCGAGACTCGTCACGGACTATCGGGCCAGGAAGAAAGCGGAAGGCGGGGTCGGCGGTCTCCTCGTTGTAGGAGTAGCCGAGGCGGTCCATGTGCTCGGTCAGCTCGACGTCGTCGGGCCCGGCCGCGAAGGCGCACAGGATGCGGCCGTAGTCGGCGCCATCGGTGCGGTAGTGGAACAGGGTGATGTTCCAGCGGGTGCCCCAGCACCTCAAGGAAGTGGGCCAGAGCCCCGGGCGACTCGGGGAAGAGGAAGGAGAAGAGGCGCTCGGGCACTCCCGGGGTGGCGCGCCCGCCGATCATGGAGCGCACGTGGACCTTGGCGAGCTCGTCGTCGGTGAGGTCGATGACGTCGTAGCCGGCCTCCTCCAGGTCCGCCACGATCTCAGCGCGCTCCTGGCGCCGGGCGATGCGCACGCCCACGAAGATGCGGGCGGGGTCGGTCTCGGTGCGGGCCGCGGAGAGGCGGTAGTTGAACTCAGTGACCGAGCGGGCCCCCAGGACCGAGGCGAAGCGCAGGAAGGAGCCCTGCTCCTCGGGGATGGTGACCCGAGGATGGCCTCGCGCTGCTCACCGATCTCGCTGCGCTCGGAGATGTAGCGCAGCTGGTGGAAGTTGAGGTTGGCGCCGGACAGGATGAAGGCGAGGCGCTCGCCGGACAGGGTGGTGCTCGGCGACGTAGCGCTTGAGTCCCCGCCAGGGCCAGGGCGCCGGAGGGCTCGGAGATGGCGCGCACGTCGTCGAAGATGTCACGCACGGCGGCGGAGGTCTCGTCGGAGGAGACGGTGACGACGTCGTCGAGCAGGGCCCGGCACATGCGGAAGGTCTCCTCGCCGATGCGGCGCACGGCCACCCCTTCGGCGAAACAGGCCCACGTGGTGCAGGGGTGATGGGCTCCCCGCCCAGCAGGGCGGCCTTGAGGCAGGCCGACTCCTCGTGCTCGACGCCGATGACCTTGATCCCGGGCATGAGCCTGCTTGATGAGGACGGCGACACCGGCCGCCAGCCCGCCGCCGCCCACGGGCACGAAGACGCGGTCGAGGTGGGCGTCCTGCTGGATGAGCTCCAGGCCGATGGTGCCCTGGCCGGCGATGACGCGGGGGTCGTCGAAGGGGGCGATGTAGGGACAGGCCCTCGGCCTCGGCCAGGCGGGTGGCCTCAGCCTTGGCCGCGTCGAAGTTGTCCCCGTGGAGGCGGACCTCGCCGCCCAGGGGCGCGAACAGCGTCAACCTTGATCTGAGGGGTGACGGTGGGCATGACGATGATGGCGCTCATCCCCAGCAGGGCGGCGGGCAGGCCACGCCCTGGGCGTGGTTGCCGGCCGAGGCGGTGACGACGCCGCGCTCGCGCTCGGCCGGGCTCAGGGAGCGCATGGCGTTGTAGGCGCCGCGGATCTTGAAGGATGGACGGTCTGGAGGTCCTCGCGCTTGACCTCAACGGTGTTGCCCAGGCGGGCCGACAGGGCCGGCATCTCCTGCAGGGGTGTGTGCTCGGCCGCCTCGTAGACGGGGGCCTTGAGGATCTCCCGCAGATAGCGGGCGCTGTCCCAGGCCGGAGTTCCGTTGCTGCTGACGCTGTCGAGCTCATTCACGAGTGACAGCGTAACGGGCAAGGCGCCGCCCGGCTCAAGCCGGCGGTGGCGCGCGCTGATTGCGATGCCTTGGCATCTCCGAGGCAGGTGTCACCGCCAGAACAGACATCCTCCAGAGAGATATCATCTTGATGATATAGTCATGGCGTGAGTGTGAGGTGGTCGATTGAGTTCTCCGAGGAGGTGCGCGTCTGGTACGCGGGACTGACTCCCACCGGCAAGGCCTCGACAGACCGGGTCCTCGAACGGCTTGCCCTGCAGGGCAATATGCTCCGCATGCCACACTCCCGACCACTCGGTGACGGGCTACATGAACTGCGGTTCTCCTGCGAGAACGTCAACCGCCGCATCACGTACATGTTCGACCCGGACCGCCGAGTCGTCACTCTCACGACGTTCCGCAAGCAACGTCAGAACGAGCGAACCGAGGTCCTGCGCGCCAGACGAGCGCAAGCCGCTCACGAGGCCAGTCGGCACGCTGAAGAGAAGAACGGGAGAAGATCATGAGCACCGCCACAAACAGCTCCACCGTCACCACCTCGTGGGAGCAGATCAGGCAGGAGTCGCTGGCCGCCATGACCGAGGCCGAGCGAGCCGAGTACAACCGGGCTGCCATCGAGACCGAGGCCCGCCTCCAACTTGCCGAACTGGTTTACAACGCACGTGCGGCCGCAGGAATATCCCAGACAGAACTGGCCCGACGCGCAGGAACACGTCAGTCCGTCATCTCTGCGATTGAAAACGGCGCTCAAGCGCCCGGTGGCGTCATGCTCGCACGTATCGCTCACGCCCTCGGTGGAACTCTCGGGATTCACGTCGCCGCCTACTACATACGTCATGCTCCCACCTCCTCATCGGGTCTCACGATGCTGCGCCATACGATGTGTCCGCAGAGCGAGCACGTCCTCAGTTCACCGGAGCCGGCGGGAATAATTCGGCTGGACCGCAAGGTTGGTATGCACACCCTACGGAAAGGAGCCGCCATGTCGCTCCAGCTCTTCGAGCTCGTCCCCACCACCCCGTCGCGCGAGGCCGCCGAGGCCCTCATCGCGCAGGTCTCCCAGGCCGTTGAGGCCGCCGGCGCCTCCGTCCTGGAGTCGCAGGTCACCGCCAGTCACGAGCGCATCTTCACCATCGTCGAACTCGGCTCCGACGACGTCGCCGGCCTGACCGAGGCCGTCCGGTCCGCTGCGGCCGACGCCGAGGTCACCGGCCCCTGACGAGGTCCGCCTCGTGGGCGCCGAGCCTGGAGGACGTGCGCGCCCTGGCCCGCAAGGGCCGACTACCTCGTGGAGTGGGACATCCCGAGGAGATCTCCATGGAGACCTACCTGGCGCGCAAGAAGGCCAACTCCCCGAGTACGCCCAGGTGCCGGAGGTGAGCCTCTGCGCACCTACGTGCGTGAGGACACGGTCAAGTGCCTGTGCTTCTACGACGCCCCCTGATGAGGGAGGCCGTGGTGCGCGCCCGCGAGGCCGTCTCCACCCCGATCGACCGCCTCCACGCCCTGGAGGGCTGAGATCCCCGGTCTGCTGATGAGGCGGGCGCCAACCCATCGCGCGGTTGGCGCCCGCCTCGTTATCTGTGCCCGACGGCGCAGCCCTGCGCCCGGCCCGGGCCGGAGCCGGGCCGCTGCCACCGGGCCTCAGCGGGCTCAACGGCTCCAGCGGTCCCCTGCGGTCTCAGCGCCGCATGCTGCGGGAGGCGGCGACCGATGTGATCGACAGGACCACGAGGGCGGCGGCGGGCGTGGCCACGGCCCAGGGGCCCGTTCGATGTAGGGGCAGTGCGTCGGACAGGACCAGCCCCCACTCCGGTGCGGGGCTCTGGGCACCCAGGCCGAGGAACCCCAGGGCGGCCAGGGCCAGGGCCTTGCCGGGCAGCCTCAGGGCCGCGTGGCGCGCCAGGGGGCCGACGACGGCGGGCAGGACCCGGGTCAGGGTGATCCGCAACCGCCCCTCCCCAGGACCGGGGCGAGGAGGACGTCGGGGCGCTGCCGGTTCTCGGCGACGAGTCCCGGCGGCGTGGGAGGCCAGGGGCGCCCAGCCGACGCCGGCCACGGCGATGGCGGCGCCCGTGGCGCTGGGCCCGGAGACGCCGGCGACGATGAGGCCGGCCAGGATCGGCGGGGCGGCGTTGGCGACCTCGATGAACCCGTGGCTGCCCGCGGCGCCAGCCCCCACCAGGATGGCGATGACGAAGCAGACCACCGTGACGATGACGGCGCCGCTCACGGTGGACACGGCCCCGTGAGCCACCCGTGCCAGCACGTCGCGCCCGAGCGAGTCGGCGCCCAGCGGGAGGGCAGCACTGGGCTGCGCGAGCTTGTCCGCGACGACGGCGTAGGGGTCGCGCCGAATCCCGACGGCCACCATGAGGGCCAGCAGGGCGGCACCGCTGACGGCGATGACGCGGGCGGCCCGCCCCGGGTGCTCCACCGGGGCGGTGCCGTGAGTCCGCCCGCCCCGGCGGCCCGCCCCATGAGGAGGCGTCGGGCCGCTCCGGCGATGACGCCGGTGGCCAGTGCCAGGGCGAGCAGCAGCAGGATCTGGGCCTGGAGGGCCGGCACGTCCTGGGCGGAGGCGGCGTCCAGGAGCTCGCGCCCCAGCCCGGGGATGGCGAAGATCTTCTCCACGGCGACCGCGCCGCCGGTCAGGGGCGACGACGACGAGCGCCACCTGCCCGGTCAGTGGTGCCAGGGCCCGCCGCAGGACGGCCCCGGCCAAGGCCCGGCCTCGGATGCCCGCAGTGGACCACGTGGCCACCCACCGTTCGGAGAAGGTGGCGGTGACGGCGTCGGAGACGAGTCCACCGAGGTAGCCGCCGGTGGGCAGGCCCAGGCTGAGGGCCGGCATGATGACCTTCTCGGGGCTGCCCCACCCGAAGGGCGGCAGGATCCTGAGGTAGACGGCCAGGACGAGCATGAGGATCGGGGCCAGGAGGTACTCGGGCAGGGAGATGAGGACCGCGGAGGCGGCGCCGCCGCGGGGCCGGGGTCGCCCTCGCAGCCCGTCGCGCAGGGCGGGCAGGACCAGTGCGGCGGCCACGATGACTCCGACGCCGAGCGCGGCGGCCATGAGGCTCAGGGAGACTCCGAAGGCGTCCACGGCGTCCGGGCCGACGTCGGCCCCCGAGACCCAGGAGCGGCCCAGGTCGCCGCGGGCCACCCCGGCCAGCCAGTGACCGATGACGTGGAGGGGGCCGCCGTCGATCCCGATGCTCTTGCGGATGGAGTGCCAGGACCTCCGGTGTGGGCTCCCGGTCGGAGGAGGTGGCGCGCAGGATCGTCAGGGCCGGGTCCCTTGCCCGAGAGCCAGGGCAGCATGCCCACCAGACCCACGAGGCAGGCCAGGGCGAGCAGGCGCGAGATGCCGGTGACAAGGTCACCCGTGCGCAAGCGCCCGGCGAGCCGGGAGAGCACGCCGCTCACTTCTTCACGGTCGTGGCCGAGGTGATGAGGGCGCGCTCGTCCCGGGTCGCGCTCGGGCGCCGGTGACCCCGGCGGCCTCGCCCTGGATGACGCGCTCGTGGGCGAGCGGGATGGCGGCGCCGGTCGCGAGGATGGCCTGCTCGGCGGCCATGATGGCCTTGCGGCGCTCGTCGCCGGGCTGCGTGGCGGCGGCCTGGGAGATGGCGGCGTCGACCTTCTCGTCGTGCAGGCCGCTCATGCGAGTAGGAGCCGGAGGAGGAGAAGTCGGCGGTCATGTAGGCGACGGCGTCGCCGGAGTCCAGGACGGTGGAGCGCGACACGAGGACGGCGTGGAACTTGCCGGCCAGGGCCTCGGACTCGATCTGGTTGTACTCGCGCACGTCCTGGGTGACCTTGAAGCCGGCGGCCTCGAGCCTGCTGGGCCAGGAGGGGACCATCTCTCCGAGCTCGGGGCGGTCGGTGTAGGAGGCCAGGGTGATGGCGGTGCCGGCGGGGACGGTCCCGGCGGCGGTGGCGCCGGGGACCTTGCCGGTGGCGGCCGCACCCGAGGCTCCGGGGTAGGTCTCCTTCTTCCAGGCGCGCAGCTCGGCGGCCCACGGCACGGCCGGCCCCAGGAGCCCGACGGGGAGTCGGCGTGGCCCTCGAAGACGGTCTTGATGAGGGCGGCGGGGTCGACGGCGTTGCGGGCGGCGGCGCGCAGGGCCGGGGTCGGCGAAGGGGCCGGAGCGGGTGTTGAGGTAGAGGGTGGAGGTGCGCGGGGTGGCCACCTCGTGGAGAAGGTTCTTGTCGATGTTGCCGACCTGGGCGACGGGGACGGCTTCGACGATGTCAGCGGTGTCGGTGCGCAGGGCGTTGGCGCGGGCGGCGCCGTCGGGAACGTAGGTGACGTCGATGCCGGGGGCGGTGGCCTTCGTGCCCCAGTACTTGTCGTTGCGTTCCAGGGTGGCACCGGAGGAGCCGTTGGCCTGCTTGAGGATGAAGGCGCCGGTGCCGTGGCCGACGGGGTCGATGGCGCCGTCGGCGGAGCCGGGGTAGGCGGCCGGGGACAGGATGACGAGCTGGGGGCTGGACAGGGCGCTGCGGCATGAGGGGGTCGGGGGCCGCGGTGGTCAGGAGGAGGTCCTGCCGTCGGCCTTCGCGGTGAGCCTGACTCCGTCCAGGACGCGCGGCGGCTTGGCGGCGGTGGCGGCGAAGGTGAGGGCGGCGGCCGCGTTCTCGGCGCTCAGGGCGGTGCCGTCGTGGAAGGTGACGCCCTCGCGCAGGGTGAGTCGCCAGGTGGTCTCGCCTCGCGCTTCCAGGCGGTGGCGAGCAGCTCCTGGGCATCGCCGTCGGCGTTGAGCGTGGTGAGGCTCTCGGCGCAGGACCACCGGGTGAGCTTTGAGGCCGTCTGGTGAGCGGGTTGAGCTTTTGCCCTCGGGGGCATGGAACATGGCCAGGCGGATGCGACCGTCGCCCGAGAGCTGCGCGAGCAGGAGGCGATGGCGGCGGCTCCGGCTCCGACGCCGAGGGCGGCGAGGACCTGGCGGCGGGTGACGGCGGGGGCGGGCACGGGACATGGATGCTCCTTCGGGCCTGGGTCAGGGGTGTCAGCTGTCGGGGTGTCATCGGTCGGGAGGTCGTCAGTCGGTGGCGGTCGGCAGGGGTGGGGACGGCGTCGCGCAGGGCGCGGGTGGCCGTGGGCGTGGGTTCGGTGAGGAGGCGGCGCATGGGGGCGTCCTCGACGATGGAGCCGCTCGTCCATGACCAGGGCCCGCTGGCAGACGCGGGCGACGGCGGCCAGGTCGTGCGACACCACCAGCAGGGGCTGGGGCGGGCACGGCGCCGGAACGGGCGGGCGGGAACCGCCGGGCGGGCACGGCGCCGGAACCAGCCGGGGCGGGCTCCGGCTCGCCACTCGCGCCGGACTTGGCGGGGGCTCCTGCTCATCGCTGGTGGCGGCGTCGGGGTCGGCCTCGATGGCGGCGAGCAGGTCGAGGGTCTGGCGGCGCAGGGCGGGGTCGAGCCCGGAGACCGGCTCGTCGAGCAGGAGGTAGCGCGGGGACAGGGCCAGGGCCCGGGCGATGGAGACTCGCTGCGCCTGGCCGCCGGAGATCTCGTGGGGCCGGCTCTCCCATATCTCGCGGCGAATCTCGAGGCTCTCCAGCACCCGCCGGGCCCGACTGGTGGCCTCCTCGCGGTCGCGCACCACCCCCAGGGTGCGCAGCGGGGTGGCCACCTGCGCCAGCACTGAGCGGCGCGGGTGGAGGGTGGCGGCGGCGTCCTGGGGCACGTACTGCACCGCCCGCCGGAAGGCCCGCAGCGCTCGGGCTCCGCCTCGGCGCACGGGTTCGCCGTCGAGCAGGATCTCGCCGGCGTCTTCCGACCCCGGGGAGTCGAGCAGCAGCAGGGCGCGCAGCAGCGTCGTCTTGCCGCATCCTGAGCGTCCGATGAGGGCCACGTTCTCCCCCGGCTCCAGGCGCAGGTCCACGCCGCGCAGCACCTCTCGCCGCTCGCCGCCCGCCCCCGGGTGGGAGCGCCTGAGGCCACGGGTCTCAAGTCCGCTCATGCGGCGGCTCCCGCTGCGGCCAGGGCCCCGTCGATGGTTTCCTCGGCGCCGGCCTCGCACATGGCGGCCGTGACCGGGTGCTCGGGGCGGGTCAGGACGGAGCGGGTCTGCCCCGACTCGATGATGGCGCCGTCGTGGAGGACGGCGATGTTCTCGCAGATGGCGGCGGCGGGCAGGGTCGTGGGTGATGAGGGAGCAGGGCGGGGGCCTGGGGGCAGGCTGGTCAGGGGAGTTCAGGAGCCCGAGAATCTCGGCGCGGGCGACGACGTCGAGGGCGGTGGTGGGCTCGTCGGCGATGATGAGGGCGGGTTCGGCGGCCAGGGCCAGGGCCAGGCTGACGCGTTGGCGCTGACCTCCGGAGAGGCGCCCGGGGACGCGGTCGGCGAAGGACTCGTCGAGCCCGACGGCGTAGAGGTAGTCGGTGGCGCGCTCATCTGCCTCGTCCCGGGTGCGTCCGGCGGCCTGGGAGGCCAGGGCGATCTGGCGGCCGACCGCGATGAGCGGGTGCAGGGCGGTGGAGTGGTCCTGCGGGACCAGCGCGATGCGGCTGCCCCGGGGGCGCCGGGCGGCGGGCAGACCCAGCAGGTTGACGCCGCCGCCCTGCCTCCGCCTGCGGAGGCTCGCGCGCGGGTCGCTGCCTGCGTCGGCGGCGTCGGGCTCAACGGTCAGGGAGCCGGCGACCTCCAGGGAGGCCGGGTAGGGTGCCCGCGAGCGCGGCGCAGGTGAGGGACTTGCCCGCCCCGGAGGCGCCGACCAGGGCGGTCCGGCTTGCGGGGGCCAGGCGGAGGGCGACGCCGTTGACCAGCGTCGTGCTGCCGGATCGCACCACCAGCGATCTGAGAACGATTGTCACACGCAAACCCTAGGTGCAAGTGACAACGATTTTCAAATATGCAGTTGGTCAACCCCTGGTCGTCCCCTGACGGCCCCTGCGGGTCTACTTTGATCCCGAGGCGCTTGAGGTCGCGCACGGCGCCCAGGTCGGCGCTGGTGGCGAGCATCGCGTAGGCGCGCAGCGCCGCGGAGACCTTGCGGGGGCGGTCCACGTGCGGGGTCCAGGCGGCCTCGCCGCGGGCCTCCTCCTCGGCGCGGCGGCGCTCGATCTCCTCCTCGCTCAGGCGCACGGAGATGGAGCGGCCCGGGATGTCGATGTCGATGACGTCGCCGCTGCGCACCAGGCCGATGAGTCCGCCGGCTGCGGCCTCCGGGGAGACGTGGCCGATGCTCAGCCCGGAGGTGCCCCCGGAGAAGCGCCCGTCGGTGAGCAGGGCGCACTCCTTGCCCAGGTGCATGGACTTGATGTAGGTGGTCGGGTAGAGCATCTCCTGCATGCCGGGGCCGCCGCGCGGTCCCTCGTGGCTGATGATGACGACGTCGCCGGAGGTCACCTGCTTGCCGAGGATCCCGGCGACGGCGTCCTCCTGGGACTCGAAGACGACGGCGGGCCCGGAGAAGGTCAGGATCGACTCGTCCACGCCGGCGGTCTTGACGATGCAGCCCTTCTCGGCGATGTTGCCGAAGAGGACGGCCAGGCCGCCGTCGGCGGAGTAGGCGTGCTCGATGTCGCGGATGCAGCCGGCGGCGCGGTCGGTGTCGAGGGACTCCCAGCGGGAGGCCTGGGAGAACATCTCGGTGGTGCGCACGCCGGCGGGGGCGGCGAGGTAGCCGGTGCGGATCTCCTCGCTGACCTGGGAGCCGGGAACGCCGTCAGGGGCCGGGGCGGGCGATGTCGTAGGCGGCGAGGCTCGTCGCCCAGGGTGGTGCCCAGGACGTTGGAGGTGGTGGTCTCCAGCAGTCCGCCGCGGTCGAGCCTCGCCGAGGATGCCGATGATGCCGCCGGCGCGGTGGACGTCCTCGATGTGGTAGAGGTTCGTCGAGGGCGCGACCTTGGCCAGGTGGGGGACCTTGCGCGAGAGGCGGTCGATGTCGGCCATGGTGAAGTCGACCTCGGCCTCCTGGGCGGCGGCCAGCAGGTGCAGGACGGTGTTGGTGGAGCCGCCCATGGCGATGTCCAGGCTCATGGCGTTCTCGAAGGCCGCCTTGGTGGCGATGGAGCGCGGCAGGGACGGAGGCGTCGTCGTGCTCGTAGTAGGCCCGGGTGATCTCGACGATCTGGTGGCCCGACGCGCTTGAAGAGCTCGCCGCGGTCGGCGTGGGTGGCCAGCAGGGTGCCGTTCATGGGCAGGGGCCAGGCCGAGGGCCTCGGTGAGGCAGTTCATGGAGTTGGCGGTGAACATGCCCGAGCAGGAGCCGCAGGTGGGGCAGGCCAGGCGCTCGATGGCGCTGATGGTCTCATCGGTCACGGTGGGGTCGGCGGCGTCCATCATGGCGTCGATGAGGTCGAGCTTGCGGGTGGTGCCGTCGGCGGCGGTCATCTTGCCCGACTCCATGGGGCCGCCGGAGATGAAGATGGCCGGGATGTTGAGGCGCATGGCGGCCATGAGCATGCCCGGGGTGATCTTGTCGCAGTTGGAGATGCACACGAGGGCGTCGGCGCAGTGGGCGCTGACCATGTACTCCACAGAGTCCGCGATGAGATCGCGACTGGGCAGGGAGTAGAGCATGCCGTCGTGGCCCATGGCGATGCCGTCGTCGACGGCGATGGTGTTGAACTCCTTGGCCAGGCCTCCGGCGGCCTCGATCTCGGTGGCCACGAGGCGTCCGACGTCGCGCAGGCCCACGTGACCGGGGACGAACTGGGTGAAGGAGTTCGCGATGGCGATGATCGGTTTGCCGAAGTCGGAGTCCTTGACGCCGGTGGCACGCCACAGTGCACGGGCGCCCGCCATGTTGCGGCCGTGGGTGGAGGTGGCGCTGCGGTACTGCGGCATGAGCGGTTCCTTCTCGGGCAGACGGACTGGAACGGCGTCGTGAGGAGCCGGCCTCAGGGGGTGGCCAGCGCTTCACGACGCCGTGTTGCCATAGCGTAGCCCTCGTTGGCTCCGGGCGCCGCTTCGCTTCCTGTCCCTGAGACGCGCTGAGACGCTCCAAGGCCGCCCCGGCGCGGTCGCGGGCCGTCGTCCCGTTCCCGAGGAGGGCCTCGCTCACCGCCACGATTTGCGGAACACCGGGCTTGCGTCACCGGCCGCGATGACGGCGCTTGGCCCGCTGACGACGCCGAGCCCAGTCCTCGTCCGCCCTCTGGCGACGGCGCCTGCTCCGGTCACGGGAGGCACGGGTCGCGGTCTCCTCACGGGCAGCGGCCAGGGCGGCCTGCGCAGCGGTGGACGGACGCGCCCGGGCAGCCTCCTTGGCGGCCTGCCGGGCGGCGCGCTTGGGGTTGGAGCGACGAGACGACGACGAGCCCGCCGACTGGGACGCCGGCACCGGAGGACAAGCAGCGGCTCGGTCGATGAGGGCCCCGCCGTGAGTCAGGAGGAAGTCGTAGAGCTCGACGTCGCTGGGCTCGGCCCCGAAGACGTGCCGCGCCGCCCGCACGGTGCTGCCTTGGTCATTCGCCTCGGCCCCACGACGACGTTCGTGGAGCTCCAGAACACCGACCCAGAAGCGGCCGTCGAAGAAGAGGGTGAATTGGGCTGAGACGCTGGCGGGGACGCCGGTCTGGTTGTCTGAGGCGGGCATGTTCGGCATGGAGGCTCCTGCGGGTGCGAGTGATCGCACCCGGTGCAGCAGGAGTCCCCGTGGCGGCCGATGACCGACCTCCCCGAGGTGACGAACGCCTGGTTGTTGCTCGCCCACACCAAGATCGGCGGGGCGGATCCGGGGTCTGCGGCCCCGACGGCGTCATCCGGACTTCCTCCGGACCGTGCAGTTCGTGCTACCGGGTGTGGCGCGAGCGCGCCGCTCTCAGGCTAACGCAGTGAACGCCGCCCCGGGGCACCGCATGCAGACGCGCGTTCGCACAGCAGGGCTCCAGGACGCACTGTCAGGGTGCGGTCCTGGGCACCTACCGTGCGAACGCGCGGTCAGCAGCTCAGTGGGCCCGGCTCACATGACGCCAAGGATCTCCGTGACGAAGACGAGGGTGTCGCCGCCGCGGATGCCGGCCTGCGGGACGCCGCGGTCGCCGTAGCCGAGCTCGGAGGGGATGGACAGCAGCAGGCGCGAGCCGACGCGCTGGCCCACGAGGCCGTCGTCCCAGCCGCGGATGACCATGCCGACGCCGACCTGGAAGTTCAGCGGCTGGCCGCGGTCGTAGGAGTTGTCGAAGACGTCGCCGCCCCAGATCTGGCCCAGGTAGTTGGCCACGATCGTGTCGCCGGCCTCGACCACCTGGCCGTCGCCGGCGTCGAGCACCTGGACCTGGAGCCCCTCGGGGCCCTCGGTCCCGGGGAAGGTGAGCGTGGGCTTCGTGCCCTGGCGCCCCTCGACGGAGGGCATGTTGGTGTTGATCATGCGGCGAGCCTACGTGAGGCCCCCGGTTCGACGCCGCAGCGGGCCTCGGCCCAGCGCGAACCCGGCGAGCGGGGCGGCAGCCGGGGTGGAGAGAGCGCGGACGCAGCATGGGGCCGGGAACGCATCAGCTGCGTCCCGGCCCCAGCCGAGGTGGTGGCGTCAGACCGGACCGGACGAACCCGGCCCGGCCCCGCGCCGTGCGCTCAGTCGCGGAAGTAGGGCTCAGCAGGCGGAGGAACTCCACGTAGAGCCACACGAGGGTGACGACCAGGCCGAAGGCCCCCGCCCAGGCGTAGCGCCGGGGCAGCCCGTTGCGGACCCCGTTCTCAATGGACTCGAAGTCGATCGCCAGGAAGAAGGAGGCCAGGATGACCGCAAGAATTCCCCAGCGGGACTCCCAGCGGAATCCCCATGATGGTCAGGGGAGCGCAGGCCCCAGGCGCCGGTGGTGGCGCCGGTCACCATGAGGGACGAAGTTGATGAGGCTGAAGATCATGTAGCCGAAGGTGGCCACGACCACCACTCGACGGAACCTGCCCTGGACCCGGAAGCCGCCGTAGGAGTAGGCCGCGAGCATGGCGCCGAAGGTGGCCAGCGTCGCGAGCACGGCCTGGACGACGATCCCCTCGTAGCGGGCCTCCATGACGCCGGAGACGCCACCCAGCATCAGTCCCTCGAAGGCCGCGTAGGCCAGGATGAGGGCCGGGGAGGGCTCCCGCTTGAGGCTGTTGACCAGGCCCGAGGACGAAGGCTGCCGATGGCACCGGCGAGACACCGCCATGGCGCCCAGGCTGAAAGTCGCCTCATCGTGGTCACCAGGCTCCAGGACAGGGCGCCCGTGGCCAGGATGACGGCGAACATGCCGGCGGTGCGGATGATGACGTCGTCGTAGGGTCATGCGGCGCATGTCCGCGTTGGTGGCCGACGGCGCCTGGTACTGGGTCTCCAGGCCGGCCATCTGCTCGGGAGTCACCTGGCCGTAGCCGGCCACCTGCTGACCATACTGGTTGCCGTACTGGCCGTACTGCTGGCCGTAGCCGGTTGCCTGCTGCCCGTAGCCGGTTGCCTGCTGGCCGTACTGACCGGCCTGGTAGCCGGGCATGGTGGGGTAGCCGTTGGGCGTCTGGGCCGGGGCGGTCCCGGGCGCATGGCCGCCTTCCTTGAAGGCGGTGCTTCGGCTGAAGAAGGGGTTGGACATGTTCCTCTCATCCTCTCTGAGGGGGCTGGGACCGTCGGCCCGGAGAGGCCGCCGCTCGCAGTCCGGTCCGGCCGCCACGGACCGGCACCGGAAACTGCGCACATTATACGCAGCCCCCGCCCGGTCAGGGGAACCTATTTCCCTCACAACGTAGCCATGTGGGAGAGATCCCACTCGCGCACCAAGTGCCGCCGTCTCCTCGACGCCCTACGGCGTCACATCGACCGATCGGTTCTCATCCTCCAGGAGGACCCTCCTCCCCTGACGGACCCGCCCCGGCCGAACCCGGGTTCGTCACCTCGGCCGATTCGCCGACGACGGCGCATTCCTAGGCTGGAGCCATCCGGTTGCTCCGTGGGAGCAGCCCCTGGAGGAACCACGGAGATCCATCCACCCCCTGGCCAGAGGCCCACGTGGAAGAGAGAACATCATGATCGAGGCAGTCAATCTCACCAAGCGCTACGGCAAGAAGACCGCGGTGGACAACATCTCCTTCACCGTCGAGCCCGGGCACCGTCACCGGCTTCCTGGGTCCCCAACGGGGCGGGCAAGTCCACCACGATGCGCATGATCATGGGCCTGGACAAGCCCACCAGCGGCAAGGTCACCATCAACGGGCGCCCCTACCGGCGCTGTCGGCCCCCTGTGCGAGGTCGGCGCCCTGCTGGACGCCAGGGGCCTGCACGGCTCGCGCAGCGCCCGCAACCACCTGCGCCAGCTGGCCGCCTCCAACGGCATCCCCGCCAAGCGGGTCGATGAGGTCCTCGACATCACTGGCCTGACCTCGGTGGCCAAGAAGCGCGTCAAGGGCTTCTCCCTGGGCATGGGCCAGCGCCTGGGCATCGCGGCGGCCCTGCTGGGCGACCCCGGCGTGCTCCTGTTCGACGAGCCCGTCAACGGCCTGGACCCCGAGGGCGTCAAGTGGGTGCGTGAGACCTGCCGCCGCCTGGCCGGCGAGGGCCGCACCGTGTTCATCTCCTCCCACCTCATGAGCGAGATGGCCCAGACCGCCGACCACCTCCTGGTCATCGGCCGGGGCCGGATCCTCACGGCCGGACCGGTCGACGACGTCATCGCCTCAGCCACCACCGACCGAGTGCGCGTGGCCTCCCCTCAGGCCACCGAGCTCGCCGAGCTCATGGCCTCCCGCAACCTGGCCGCCCGGCCCGTGGCCCCCAACGTCCTGGAGACCACCGCGACCACCGCCGCCACCATCGGCGAGCTGGCCGCCCAGGGCGGCATCGTCCTGCACGAGCTCACCACCATCCACGCCAGCCTCGAAGAGGCCCTACATGACTCTGACCAGCGACTCCGTGGAGTACCGCGCCGATCCCACCTCCCAGAACCCAGGTGCAGCAGGCCGTGCAGCAGGCCGTGCCGCGGGCCTCTGCCCGGGGCTGAGGCCCGAGCCCTCAGCGCGCCGCGCTCGCCATCAACCGCTCCATTCGTCTCACTCCAGAAGGTCCAGCCATGAGTAGCCACATTCCAGCACACGCCTCCGCCGCTCCCGCAGGCCCCGCCCCAGCGCGCACCGCCGTCAGGACAGCCCCCGCAGGCTCCGCATCACACCCAGCCGGCCCACACATTCAGGGCCGCCAGACCCTCCTGCGTTCCGTGCGCGCGGAGTGGATCAAGTTCTGGTCCCTGCGCTCGTCCTGGATCACCTCCTTCATCACCATCACCCTGACCGTTCTGTTCGGCGCCGGCCTCACCGCCGCCTTCGGACGCTCCGAGCAGTACCAGGACGTGGCCAAGGACTTCATTACCTCCGGTCTGACGTTCGGGCAGGTCGTGGTCGCGGTCCTGGGAGCCCTCATCATCACCGGGGAGTACTCCTCCGGTCAGATCCGCTCCTCCCTGGCCGCCGTCCCCAGGCGCGGGCAGCTCCTGCTGGCCAAGGCAGTGGTCTTGGCCGTCGTCTCCTTCCTCCTGGGAAGCCTGTCCGTGTTCCTTTCCTGGGCGATCTCCAAGCCCTTCATCGGCGAGCACGCCGGTTCCCTCACCGACTCGCACTACGCCGGTCACATCTGGGGCTCAGGCCTGGTCTTCGCCGTCATCGCCCTCATGGCTCTGGGGCTCGGCTTCCTGCTGCGCTCCACCGCCGGCACTGTCACCGTGATCGTCTCCCTCCTGTTCATCATCACCGCTCCCTCCAGCCTCGCGGCCAGCAAGTGGGATTGGGTCTTCAAGATCATCGGCTGCCTGCCCAGCACCGTCGCCCAGGCCGTCTCCGACCCGTTCCAGCGCACCACCGAGTGGGGCGGGCAGGGATGCTCAGTTCCTCACCCACGGCCAGGCCATCGCGGTCTTCGCCGCCTGGGCGCTCGTCCCGCTCATCGCCGCCTGGTTCGTCTTCTCCCGGCGCGACGCCTGAGCGGGAGACTCCCCCGCCGGCAGCCCGGAGGTGATACCCATGTCAGCCCCGCGCCCCTGACCGACCCCGCACTCTACGGACCCTCATCCGTTCCCCTGCCCGCGACGCCCTCCCCGGCCCGGCGATCCCCGCCTCCGACCAGGGAGGGAAGAGCCCTCATCGTCGCAAGCGGGTCCCTCAACCGCACACGTCAGCGTCGATCACGACCCCTGGAATGACACACTGATTCCCTATGTCCAGCCAGCTGCCACCCCTCAGCCCGGCCGCAGCACCACCATGCCCGATGAGGACGACCTGGAGCTCGCGCCCGAGCCACGGGGACTGCTGCGCACGATCCGCTCGTGGTACCACCGCCACCCGATGATCGTCGACATCTCCATCGCCGCCGGCGTCATCGTCTACACCCTCGTCACGGGTATCGCTTTTCTCCTGCGGCCGAGTAGCCCGGTGAAGACCTACCCCATCCTGCCCCTGGCCTTTGATCGCGATCGCGCTGTTGGGGATTGCGCTGGCACTTCGTCAGCGCTGCCCCTGTGGGAGCTGGGCCGCCATCCTCCTGATCCCGAGGTCTATCAGTTCGCAGTCCTGCGGTTCTTCCACTTCACGACGGAGCAGCAGCTGTACGCGACCCTCGGCGTCAGTGGTATGGGGCTGATGTCACTCCCCTTCGCCCTGGGCACCATCGCCTCGCACCGCAGGCCGGCCGCTGCATGGACCGCGGGGGCCATCTCCCTGGCGGTTCTCACGGCGGACCTCAGCCTGACGACTCCCAGCATGACGGTTGGGGAGCTCCTGCGCACCACCGTCATCCTCGTTCTCTTCATCCTGGTCGGCATCCTGGTCGGCTTCAACGCCCGCTCCGCCCGCCTGCGGCTCAAGGCCATGGAGCTGCGCTCGACCCGAATGGCTCTGGCCAGTGAGCAGGCGGCGCTGCTGGCGGCCGCTGAGGAGCGCAGTCGCATCGCCCGGGAGATGCACGACGTCGTCGCCCATTCCCTGGCCGTCATGATCACCATGGCCGACGGCGCCGCCGCCACCGTGGAGCGCAACCCGGCCACGGCCAAGCAGGCCATGGAGACCCTGGCCGAGGCCGGACGCAGTGCCCTGGCCGACACCCGCCGCCTGGTGGGGGTCCTGCGAGAGACCCTCAGTCGCCGCGGGCAGACCACCGCCTCGCAGGCCTCATCGGGATCTGCCTCCTCAGCCGGCGTTGACAGCGCAGCGCCACTCTCCGACCAGCCCGACCCCGCCGGCCGCCCCCGCTGGGAACCTGACGGGCAGGGTGCGCAGTCCCCGGAGCCCCTCAGCCCCTCAGAGGGCTCCTCGTCGTCGGCCCGCCAGCACGAGGTCCGCGACCTGCCGGTGCCCGAGTTCGCCCCCTGGGGACGGTGACGCCGGTCGAGCCCAGCGCCCCCATCGCCAACCTGCGCCAGCAGGCCACCGACGGTGCGGGCGACCGCTCCCGCGGGGACCTGCCCCTGGCCCCTCCCCGAGCAGGCCGACATCACCGAGCTCGTCAAACGCTTCGAGGCAGCAGGGGTGCCGGTCACCTACCGGTGGGTGGGCGCGGCGCTCCCGGAGGACAAGGCCCTCCAGCTCACCGTGTTCCGCATCGCCCAGGAGGCCCTGACCAACGTGCTGCGCTACGCGCCCCGACGACCCCGGCCGTCAGCGTCGACGTCGAGCGGCACATCGGCACCGTGGTCCTCACCGTGGACAACGAGGCCGCCCCCGGCACGCGCCCGATGCACGGATCCGGAAAGGGGCTGATCGGCATGCGGGAACGCGCTTCGGTCTATGGTGGGACCGTACAGGCCGGCCCGACGCCCACGGGTTGGCGAGTCCGTGCGGTCCTGCGCTGGGACGAGCATGACGAAGGGACTTTCTCATGGCAGACGCCCCTGTGAGCAGCGGTGATCCTCTCCAGCCCGACGGGTCTGAGCGCCCCGGCGAGGTCCGCGGCCCGGTCAGCGTCGTGCTCGCCGACGACCAGGCGCTCATGCGCATGGGCTTCCGCATGGTGCTGGAGGCCGAGGAGGACATCACCGTCGTCGGCGAGGCCTCCGACGGCACCTCCGCCCTGGCCCAGGCCAAAGCCCTGCACCCCGACGTCATCCTCATGGACGTGCGCATGCCGGGCATGAACGGCATCGAGGCCACCGAGCGCATCGCCCAGGAGTGCCCGGGCACGCGCGTACTCATCCTGACCACCTTCGACCTGGACGAGTACGCCTTCGCCGGGCTGCGCGCCGGGAGCCTCCGGCTTTCCTGCTCAAGGACACCCGGCCCACCGAGCTCGCTGAGGCGATCCGCACCGTGGCCTCAGGGGAGGCGGTCGTCTCGCCGCGCATCACCCAGCGGATGCTGGAGATGTTCGCCGCCTCCTGCCGAGCTCGGAGGCGCCGGAGCAGTCCTCCTCGGACCCGCGGATCGAGTCACTGACCCCGCGCGAGAAGGAGATCCTCGTGCTCATGAGTCAGGGCATGTCGAACGCGGAGATCGCCGCGCACCTGGTCGTCTCGGCCACCACCGTCAAAACCCACGTGGGCAACGTGCTCGCCAAGCTCGATGTGCGCGACCGGGTCCAGGCCGTCGTCGTCGCCTACGAGACCGGCCTCATGGCCTGAGGGACCACCGTCAGCGGGGGGCGTGGAGACGCTGCTGGGCGTCGTCGAAACCGAGAGTGACGACCTGCTCGACGGCGTCGGCGGCCTGCTCCAGGGTGACGCCGAGGTCGGCGCGCTCACGGCCGGGGAAGTCGGACAGGACGAAGTCGGAGGGGTCCTGGCGGCCCGGCGGGCGGCCGATGCCGACGCGCAGGCGCGCGTAGTCCTTGGTGGAGACGGACTTGCTGATGGAGCGCAGGCCGTTGTGACCGCCTTCGCCGCCGCCGCGCTTGAGGCGCAGCTCGTGGGCGGGCAGGTCGAGCTCGTCGTGGATGACGAGCAGGCGGCTGGCGGGGTCGATCCCGTAGTAGGAGACGAGCCCGGCCACGGGGCCGCCGGAGAGGTTCATGAGCACCGAGGGCTCGGCCAGGATGACGCGGGGGCCGGGGGCTCCGCCGGGCATCATGCCCAGCCTGCCCTCGGCCACGCGGGCGCGAGCCTTCTTGTGCTGGGAGAACCGGGACCCGGTGCGCTCGGCCAGGACGTCAAGCACCATGTAGCCGACGTTGTGGCGGTTGCGGGCGTACCGGGTCCCGGGGTTCCCCAGCCCGACGACGAGCCAGGCCTCACTCATGCGCCCCACCCGGGGTGAGCCCGGCGCGGGCGGCACGGGTGGTGCGGGAGGCGCCTGCCGGCGCGTCGTCATGGCTGGACATGTCAGTCACGCGCGATTCACTCGGCCTCGGCCTCGGCGGCGGCCTCAGCGGGGGCGTCCTCGGGGACCTCGGAGGCGACGGCGTGCTCGTTGGCCACGTTGACCACGGCGGTCTCGGCGTCGGCGACGGCCTCGACACCCTTGGGCAGGGTGATGTCGGCAAGGGTCAGGACGGTGCCGGCGGCGACGCCGGTGACATCGACCTCGATGGCCTCGGGCACGGAGACGGCCGGGGCGGAGACCATGACGGTGGCGGCCTCGATCATGTGGATGGTGCCGGGGGCGGCCTCACCGATGACGGTGACCGGGACCTCGACGTCGACGCGCTCGTTGCGGTCCACCAGGAGGAAGTCGACGTGCTGCACGCCGGGGCGGATGGGGTGACGCTGCACGTCCTTGGCCAGGGCCAGGAGGGTCTCGCCGCCGGCGATGTCCAGCTCGACCAGGGCGTTGTCGTTGCTGCGCAGGGCCAGGCGGGTGGCGTGCTCCTCGAGCAGGAGGTGGCGGGGCTCGGTGCCGTGGCCGTAGACGACGGCGGGGACCTGGCCGGCGCGGCGGGCCTGGCGGGCCGAGCCCTTGCCGAACTCGGTGCGGTCCTGGGCCTTGAGGGTGATGGCGTTGTTGGCCATGTGGCTCTCCTTGCGGATGAGGCGGGGCCCGGTGCCCCGCGGCTGATGGTGGTCCGGCTGGGCGCGACGACGCGCAGTACCGCCAGGTACCACCACGTCGATCACGGATGCGCGCCGTGTTGGCGCGTCCCTCGCCGGGGCAACGTGGGCAAGACTACGGCATGGGTGGGGCGCGCGAACAGCCAGGTGGCCGGTGAGGCGCCCCACCTGGCGGCAGTGACAGCTTGTCAAGTGCGCTGAGGTGAGGGTCCCCGTGAGCGCAGCGGTGAGCTTACACGCATGACGGAGGAGGCGGAGTCACTGGCGGTCGGCCCAAGGGCGGTGAGGCTGGCCATCAGAGCGGCGATCTCCGGAGATCCAACTCAACAGGTCCAGGCGGACCAGCGTGCTCGATGGTGGCACCTCCGCCTCGGCCTGGGATCACGGTGACCGGCACGCCGGAGTGGCGCAGCCGTTCCAGGTCGCGGGCAATGGTCCGCCCAGTCACGTGCAGGTCGTTGGCGAGACGACCGAGCGTGAGTCGCTTCGGGCTGGCATGCAGTCGCTCGATGAGGTGCTGCTGACGCTCCACCCGTCGCAGGGGTCAGGTATGGGTCACGTGATGCAGCGGACGCCCGTCCTGCAGGCGAGTTCATGGACTCATCGTAACCGCGACATAGGCGTGTCCGGGTTTGAGCGTAGCGTGGACGCCATGACCAACAGCACTATCGTGCAGCAGTTCTTCGACTCTACACCCGCGCCCTGCTTTGGCCGAGACTCCAACGCCATCGCCGAGCACTACGCAGTACCCGCACTGATCGAGTTCCCCGAACACCCCATCGCCGTCTCCGAGGCCCTCGCAGACCGAGCAGTTCTTCTCCGGGGCGTTCGGCCAGTACGAGGCCGTCTCCACCACTCACGCAACCATCAGGTCGTTGCTGGGACCGGGCACAGCATCTGGGCTGACGTCACCTGGACCCACGACGCCGGCGTACCGAGTGAGCACTTCATCTACCAACTCGTCCGCGACAGTGAGAGCTGGAAGATCGCCGTTCTGACCCCGCTGGACACCCGACATACCGGCTACGACACACCGACCAGTTCTGGCCTCTACACCAGAGCCAGCGACTCGGCTCGCGCGGTCGCCCTGAGGGCGCGTTCGAGGGTGGAAGGTACTGCGTTGTCTCACGACTTCTGGGAGTTTCGGATGTTATGAAATATGAGACGGGGGTGGGATGGGTTGCCTGGGGCCTCGTGCAGTACGTACACCTTCGGCCAGTATTTCCCGACCCTCGCGAGTAAACCGACTCGGGGCAGAGTGGGCCGGAAGCGGTGTTGAACCACGACCTCCAGGCCCCTAGCACGGGAACCCTGAAGGGGCAGACATAGCAAGGCGAGCCGCCCGCCGCCTAGATACACCGCGGAGTCGAGCAGGCCCGCGACTCGGTGTCCAGCGCTGACATCAACGAGCCCTCCACCAAAGCTCTCGACGGGGATCGTTGGAATTGTGCGGTTTCTCTTCGAGGTGCGGCGTCGGTGCAGGGCTGATGTCAGCGCCATGGACACCAACGCCCCATCATGCCTCTTCCCTCAGCACACCATCCGCTCTAGGACCACCAGCCCGCCCCGAGCTCCTGCCCGAGCGAGTGCTTCAGCAGTCTTGATACCTCACTACGTCTCAGAAGTGAGGAGACAGCACAGAGGGTTAAAGGTACGAACGCGCGACCTACCCGACGAACGGGCGGATGCACCGACCTGCGGCCGCTCAGCCGCGTCACGTATGCCGTTCCCTCGCGATGAAGATCAGGAGGTTGGCGTCAGCACAGACGGCGACCTGCTCGGTGTCAAAGGAGGACGACTCGAAACGACTCGGGTCATCCTGCATCATGTGCTCGATGTCGAGGATCGCATCAGCCTTCTCCTTCGGGACCGTGGTGAAGACCTTTCCTCGGGACGTACTGGCGCAGGTCGGGGTAGATCCCCGGGGAGCGGATCGGCTTTCCGCTCGAGGCCTCAGCGAGGGCCCGGCTGCTGGCGGGATCGAGGGTCATCACCCGTGTATCCATATCGGGCGGTCCTGCGGGGGCAGGATCTCGCGTTTCTCCTGCCAGTACTGCATGACCCAGTGGGCCGAGGAGATGGTGACGCCCGGCATGCGTCTGTCGAGGCGTCCCCAGGTCGGTCCGGATCTCCAGCGTCACGGGGACGTACTCGGCGAAAGCTCGCGAAACGACCATCCGACGTCGGCGTCGCACTCGACCGCGACCGGCCGGCCTGCGCTGGGGCGCATCCGCCCAGCGCCAGTGCCGCCCCGCCGGCGAGCCCCATGCCGACGACGCCGCGCCGCCCGTACTCGGCCATGCTCGCCCTCCTTCGCTCCCGCTCCCGCCTGCGACCCAGGCCCTGTCGCAGAGACACTGCGGGTGCAGCGAAGACTACTCGCGCCGTGCGTCCGGAGGCCCGTGCTCACGGCGGCCGGAGGCGGGCACTTGTCCCCATATCCAGCCATGTGGACACTCAACGGGTGGGGAGAACTGAGATCATCCGGGGGACAGACGGCCCCGAGCACGTCAGCGCTCTCACAACGCCGGCAGCACTCCCGCACCCGACTACCAGAGAGCAGACCATGAGGTACTTCGCCGAGTACATCGTTGGCAGGAACGGTCCCATCGATGTCTTCCTGCAGCCCCAGACCCCGCAGCTCGTCGCTGATGAGGTCGCCCGCAAGCTCACCTCGCCCGCCTACCTGGATGGCGCGAGGCACTTCGCCCTCGCGGTGTGGGCGCTGCCCGACGGGATGACGCATATGGACGAGGTTCCGGAGTCCTCCCCGGCGCGAGCCACCTTCATCCAGTGCGGCGGCTCGGCGGCCGCCATGAGCGTTGAAATCCGCGTGACTCACGAGGACGACTCCTACGAGCACTACGCCGTGGCCCGCGAGCCTGTCGCCGACCCCGGAGCGTGGACCACGATCACCTGGGACAACGGGGGTCCCGAGCCCTTCTCGCTGCGTCTGCACCCCGAGGAGGTCTTCACCGGCGAGCAGGCAGCCCCCGTCTTCCGCGCCTACATCGAGGACGGGGCCCTTCCACCCGCAGAGCTCCTGCGCAGGCTCGACGTCTAGCTCACCGCCGGCTCCGCGCGTTCGTACCGTAGGTGCCGGGATCGTACCCTTACCCCTCGACAGCGCGACCTACCCTACGAACTCGCGGGCACGGACATCGATCAGGCCCGCAGCAGCTCCAGGCAGCGGCGCACGTCCTGGATCGGCAGCTGGCCGGGTGCGGAGGCCCGGGCCTGCCCCTGCTCGTCGGGGACGACGGCGAAGGTCAGCGCCGACCCGAAGGCCGGCGCCACGCGGCTGACCGCCCCGAGCGCCCCCATGGACATGGCGGCCACGGGCACACCCAGGCCGCTGCGCTCCCCGCGCCCGCCGTGGCCCGCGCGCACACGCCCAGGAGGCGGGCGACATCGTCGGCACTGGTGGGCCACACGGCGATCTTGGCCAGGTCCGCGCCCTCGCGGGCCATGCGGGCCAGGACCTCCTCGAGGACCTCATCGGCGGGGGTGGCCTCGAAGTCGTGGAAGGAGGCGACGACGTCGATGCCCAGTTCGTGGGCCTGTGCGCAGACCTGAGGCAGGCAGCCGCGCTGGACCTCGACGTCGATGGCGGCCGGGCGGCGCTCGGGCGCCCAGTCGGCGAGCCCGTCGAGGACGGAGCGCAGGAGGGCGCCGTAGGCGGCGTCGTCCAGGTGGGCCCGTCCCCCCTCGGCGGCGGTGCGGCAGGTGAGCAGTAAGGGGGCGGCGGCATCGGCGTCAGCACCGTCGGTGGCGTCGATGGCCTCCCCAGCCCCCGCAGGCACTCCAGGACCTGGGCGGCGGCCGTGGCCGCGTCCAGCGGGTCGGGGGCGGCCAGGGCACCAGTCTCCTCGAGCAGGTCGACGCGCAGCTCGAGGACGTCGGCACCGGCGTCGACGGCGCTGCGGGCCTGGGTCCGCGCCTGGGCGAGGCTCGGCCCGGTCAGGGAGACGGCCACCGCGGGCAGGCCGCCGGGGCCGGGGATGCTGCGCCCGCCCCAGGTCAGCGACGTCGCGCTCACGCCGGCGCCCCTTCGGCCGGCCCCGGCTCGGGCACGAGCGACAGGGCGATGCCGTCGAGGATGTCGTAGAGGCTGGTGGTGACGTGCGCCAGCGGGCGCCCGGCGGCGGTGGTCCGCTCCACGACGCGGGTGACGACCTCGCTCCACACGAGGGCGCCGGCGGCGATGACGTCGCGGCGGCCGGGGGCCAGGTAGCCCCAGGAGGCGCGCTGCTCGGGCGTGGAGTGGATGATCGCCTCGCAGGAGGCCAGGACCGCCTGCGGGCTCAGCTCGGCACCGTTCAGGGCCTGCGGGTCGAAGGCCTGAAGGTCCAGGGCGTGGGCGGTGACGGTGGTGATGGTGCCGGCCAGGCCGACCAGCCGCCCCGGGGCGGACAGGTCGACGACCCGCTCGGCCTCATCGAGCAGGCCGCGCACCTCGGCCCGGGCAGCGGCCTCGGCCTCGGGGGTGACGCCGCCTGCGAGGAAGCGCTCGGTGATGCGCACGCTGCCGGTGTCCAGGCTGATGGCGGCGCTGGGCTCATCCACGCCCAGGACCAGCTCGGTGGAGCCGCCCCGAGGTCGACGACGAGCCGCGGCGCCGGGCGCGCGCGCCCCGGCCCCGGCGTGCCCTCGTCTGCACCGGCACCCAGGAGCGAGCCGGTGAAGGACAGGCGGGCCTCCTCCTGGCCGCTGACGACCTCGGGCTCAATGCCCAGCAGGCGCCTGACCCCGGCCACGAAGTCCTCGCGGTTGCGGGCGTCGCGGGTGGCGGAGGTGGCCACGAAGCGCCGCACGTCGCCCCCGGGGGCGACGCCCAGCTCGGCGCAGTCGGCGGCGTAGGAGGCCACGGCCGCCAGGGTGCGCTCCAGGGCCTCGGGGTCGAGCAGGCCGGTGCGGTCCACGCCCTGGCCCAGGCGCACGATCTCGTTGCGGCGGCGCAGCACCTCCAGGCGGGGGCGCCCGGAGTCGTCGCGGTCGGGCCTCGGCGATGAGGAGGCGGATGGTGTTGGTGCCGCAGTCGATTGCGGCGACGCGGGTCATGGTGGCGGCCTCCTGGGCTCGGTCGGGAAGGGAAGGAGCAGGGCGTCCCTGCCGCTCAGCAGGAGCAGCGCTCAGGATCCCACAGTCCGCGCTCGCGCAGGGCCTCCAGCGTGCGGTCACCGATGGGGTTGACGCCGGCTCCCGGCGGCCAGGGTGTGCCCTGAGCAGGGCGTGGAGGCACTTTGACGCGCGTGGGCATGCCGCCGGCGGAGACCCCTCGATCTCGGGGACCTGCCCGAGCTCGGCGCGACGGGCCAGGTAGTCGTCGTGGGCGGCGGCGTAGGCGGCGGCCAGCTCGGCGTCGTCAGCCAGCGTCCGCGTTGAAAGGTCTCCATGAGGTGCTCGGCCTCCAGGGTGGAGCAGCCCTTCACGGCGGCCGGGTGGGTGAGGTAGTAGCTGGTCGGGGAAGGGGGTGCCGTCGTCGAGGCGCGGGGCGGTGCGCACCACGGTGGGGCGCCCGCACACGCAGCGGGCTGCGATGGCGACGACTCCGCGCGGCACCCTCCCCAGCTGCTCGGCCAGGGCCTCGAGGTCGGCCGACGACACCGGCTCCTGCGTCTGGGGGCGTGGGGCTCACGGGGTCTCCTTCGTCTGCGGGGTGACGGCCGGTTTCGGCGTGGTCTTGGGCGGATCCGACGGCGCCTGGTTGGGCTCCCCTGGTCGGCAGCTCCTTCTGGGCGGGGTTGAGGGTCTTGCCGTCCGCCCCGCCCTTCGATCCTGCTGGCGCGGTGCTGTTGGTCTGGCCGGCGGCCCGCGAGGAGTCCCGGAGCTCTCGTACCAGGGGGCGTCCGGGGATCCCTGGGGTGGCCCCGCCGCTGGCCTCGGTCTCCTTCATGGAGTCGGCACCGACGACGACGTAGCTGGTGTCGCCGGGCATGACGTAGCCGAGGCGCTCACGGACCTGGGAGCGCACGTAGGGTGTCGTCCTTCCACTGGGCCAGCTCGTTCTCCAGGGTGGTGGAGGTGTCGGAGGCCTCCTGATCCTGTCGACGACGGCGTCGTACTGGGCCTGCTGGGACAGGTAGGCGCGCAGGGAGGTGAAGATGACGACGAAGGCCAGCAGGCACACGACCGCCAGGATGACGACCCGGGGCGGCAGGGTCCGCTCGGGCACCGCCGTCGGCAGGCCCCGCTGCCGGGAGCCGGACGAGCCGGAGCCCGACCCGGCCGCGGAGGCCGCCCGCTCGGCCGGTACCTGGCGGGCTGGCGCCGCCGGCGACGCGGCGCGTCCCGGACTGGCTGGAGGAGGGGCGGCGTGGAGTCATACCGGCATCCTGCCTCACCAGGGCACAGGAGACAGCGCACCCCACCGGGCGCGTTGCTCACGCTTCGGTCATGGCCCGCCTGCCGGGCGCGCATGCGGCACTGCTCCGTAGACGACGCTTCGGGGCAGGCGGGAGAACCCGTCTGCCCCGAAGCGGTGGGGTGCGTCGTCGTCGAGTCGCGGCTGAGGTATCGCGTCAGTCAGCGGCTCGACGTCGGCTGGTCGCCGTCAGGCTCAGGCCTGGAAGCGGGGAAGGCGCCGGCGCCGGCGTAGACCGCGGCGTCGCCGAGGGCCTCCTCGATGCGCAGGGAGCTGGTTGTACTTGTTGACGCGCTCGCCGCGGGCGGGGGCGCCGGTCTTGATCTGGCCGGAGTTGGTGGCCACGGCCAGGTCGGCGATGGTGACGTCCTCGGTCTCACCGGAGCGGTGGGAGGTCATCGTCTTGTAGCCGGCGCGGTGGGCCATCTCCACGGCCTCGAGGGTCTCGGTCAGGGAGCCGATCTGGTTGACCTTGACCAGCAGGGCGTTGGCGGCGCCGAGCTTGATGCCCTTGGCGAGGCGCTCGGGGTTGGTGACGAAGAAGTCGTCGCCGACGATCTGGACCTTGTCGCCGATCTGCTCGGTGAGGTGCTTCCAGTCGTCCCACTCGTCCTCGGAGAGCGGGTCCTCGATGGAGACGATCGGGAAGTCGGTGATGAGCTGCTTGTAGTACTCGACCATCGAGGCGGTGTCCTGGGCCTCGCCCTCGAACTGGTAGGTCTTGGTCTTGTCGTCGAAGAACTCCGAGGAGGCGACGTCCATGGCCAGGGCCACGTCCTTGCCGGGCTTGTAGCCGGCCTTCTCGATGGCCTCGACGATGAGCCTCGAGGGCCTCGCGGTTGGAGTCGAGGTTGAGGGGCGAAGCCGCCCTCGTCGCCCAGGCCGGTGGACAGGCCGCGCTCCTTCACGACCGCCTTGAGGGCGTGGTAGACCTCGGCGCCCATGCGCAGGGGCCTCACGGAAGGTGGGGGCGCTGATGGGGGCGATCATGAACTCCTGGATGTCCACGTTGGAGTCGGCGTGGGAACCACCGTTGAGGATGTTCATCATGGGCACGGGCAGGACGTGGGCGTTGGGACCGCCGACGTACTGGAACAGGTCCAGGCCGGCGGACTCGGCGGAGGCCTGGGCGGCGGCCAGGGAGACGCCGAGGATGGCGTTGGCGCCGAGCTTGCCCTTGTTGGGGGTGCCGTCGAGCTCGATCATGAGCTGGTCGAGGCCACGCTGGTCGGCGGCGTCGAAGCCGATGATCTCGGGGGCGATGATGTCGTTGACGTTGTCGACGGCCTTCTCCACGCCCTTGCCGCCGTAGCGGCCCTTGTCGCCGTCGCGCAGCTCAACGGCCTCGAAGGCACCGGTGGAGGCGCCCGAGGGGACGGCGGCGCGAGCGGAAGCACCGTCCTCCAGGAGGATCTCGACCTCGAGGGTCGGGTTGCCACGGGAGTCGAGGATCTCGCGGGCGTGAACGTTCTCGATGAGGGCCACTTGGTGCTCCTTGCTGAGGGGATCGTGATGCGGTCGTCGGCGTCGGGCACGCTCGCGCGCGACTGCCGAATGCAGGATCAGCCTAGCGGGCCCGTCATCGCACTACGAGGGCCATGGTCCTGAGGAATGCACAGTGTTCACGCCCGGCGAGAAAGACTGGACGACGGCGGTCCCTCGGTTCCGCCGTCGTCCTGGGGGCTCTGTGCGGCCCTACTGGCCGCTGGTCTCGGGCTGCTCGGCGCCCTGGCCGCCCTCGCCCGCAGCACCGTCGGCCTGACCGGTCTGGCCCTGCCCGTCGGTCTGGCCGGAGTCGGCGGGCTGCTGGCCGCCCTGCTGAGGAGCCTGTTGCTGAGGCTGCTGCTGCTGCTGCTGCCGCCACCCTGCTGCTGGGGAGCCTGTTGCTGGCCGCCCTGCTGCGGGGCTTGCTGTTGTGGGTCCTGCTGCTGTTGCTGGGGCAGCCTGCTGCAGGCCGCCGCCGAAGGGGTTGTTGCCGGCTTCCAGACGGGGATCGGTCTGGGTCAACCAGGTCTGAGCCTTATTCGAGTAGCGCGGGGAGATGTCACCGTCCAGCGTGCCGCGAACCTTGTCCAGGTCGGCGAGCGCGACCTTCCCCTGCTGCCCAGCCTGCTCCGGGTGCTGAGAAAGCTGCTGGAAGTGCCCGGACAGCACAGTCGCCCGCAGGTAGGTGAGCGTTTCCGGCTTGCGGGGCTCGAAGCCCACCTGCTCCTTGACCATCTCCACGATCTGCGCATCGGTGACGGTCAGTCCGTGGGCCTGGCCGACCTCTGTCAGGTAGGGCGCCTCAACGAGGAGACCAGCGATCTGAGGCCGATTCACGCCCTGACGCTCCAGGTTCTCCCAACCGAGTGCGGAGTCCAGCTCCTTGACGACGACGTCGACGTCCTTCTCACTGACGACCACGGAGTGGCGGGCCCCGTCCAGGCCGGTGTAGTGCATGTCGGCCACCTGCCCGGGGTGGTCGGAGCAGCCGGCGAGCGCCCCGACGGCGAGGAGGAGTGCAGCGCTGGCGGCGAGGACGCGCGTGCGTGCGGCAAGGCTTCGGGTCACGGTCTGCTCCTGGAAGGGGACGACGCCGGAGGGCGACATGGTGTCACAACATTTCTGCCCCCGACCCTACCGTTCCGCCTGCGACGACGCACGCAGCCGGTCCGCCGCCCACCGTCAGCGGCGTTTGCGGTAGGTGGTGGCCTCGGTCTCGTAGGAGGTGTCGCCCTGGACGACGGCGCGCAGGAGCACCTCGGCCCACCGCACGACCTCCTCGCCGGACAGGGCCGCCCCGCCCATGCGGTTGGTGCCCGGCGCGGGCACCACGATGGTGCGTGTGGCGGGCTTCAGCACGGTCCCCGGGTAGAGGCGCGTGACCTTCATGCGCGCCGACTCAGGGCAGGGTCCACCGGGGCGAAAGCGCACCGACTTGCCCTGGGCGACGATCTCGCGCACCCCCAGCTCGGGCGGCCAGGGCCCTGCAGCCGCGCCAGCGCCGCCAGGCGGGCGGTCGCCTCGGGCACGGGCCCGTAGCGGTCGGCCAGCTCCTCCAGGACGTCGTCGACCTGCTCCCCGAGCGCGCCGCCGCGAACTTCGTGTAGGGCCTCCAGGCGCAGGCGCTCGTGGGGGATGTAGTCCTCGGGGACGGTGGCGTCCACGGGCAGCTCGATGCGCAGCTCGACGTCCTCCTCGTCGCCCTCCTCGAAGCCGATCGCGTCGGCGCCGGCCTTCCCGGAGCGGGCCAGGGCCTTCTTGTAGGCGGCCACGGCCTCGGAGACCATGCGCACGTACAGATCGAAGCCGACCCCGGCGATGTGCCCGGACTGCTCGCCGCCGAGCAGGTTGCCCGAGCCGCGGATCTCCAGGTCCTTCATGGCCACCTGCATCCCGGCCCCCAGATCGGTGTTGGTGGCGATGGTGCGCAGGCGCTCCAGGGCCGTCTCGGTCAGCGGCTTGTCCGAGGGGTAGAGGAAGTAGGCGTAGGCCCGCTCCCGGCCGCGCCCCACGCGCCCGCGCAGCTGGTGGAGCTGGGACAGGCCCATGCGGTCGGCGCGGTCGACGATGAGGGTGTTGGCGTTGGACACGTCCAGCCCGGTCTCCACGATCGTGGTGCACACGAGCACGTCGGTCTCCTTGCGCCAGAAGGAGTCGATGACGGCCTCGAGCTGGTGCTCGTTCATCTGCCCGTGGGCGGTGGCCACGCGCGCCTCGGGCACCAGCTCGGCCAGGCGCGCGGCGGTGGCGTCAATGTCCTCGACCCGGTTGTGGACGAAGAACACCTGCCCTTCGCGCAGCAAAGCTCACGGCGGATCGCGGCGGAGACCTGCTTGGTCTCGTAGGCGCCCACGTAGGTCAGGATCGGGATGGCGGTCCTCGGGCGGGGTCGCCAGGGTGGACATCTCGCGCAGGCCGGTGACCGCCATCTCCAGGGTCCGCGGGATCGGGGTGGCGGACATGGACAGGACATCCACGTTGGTGCGCAGCGCCTTGAGGGTCTCCTTGTGCTCCACCCCGAAGCGCTGCTCCTCATCGATGATGACCAGGCCCAGGTCCTTGAACTTCACCTGGCCGGTGATGAGGCGGTGGGTGCCGACGACGACGTCGACACTCCCCTTCTCCAGGCCCCTCGAGCACCTTGGCGGACTCGGCGGCGTCCTGGAAGCGGGACAGGGCCGCCACGGTCACCGGGAAGCCGGCGTAACGCTCGGTGAAGGTCTCGGCGTGCTGGCTCACCAGCAGCGTGGTGGGCACCAGGACCGCGACCTGCTTGCCGTCCTGGACGGCCTTGAAGGCGGCGCGCACGGCGATCTCGGTCTTGCCGTAGCCGACGTCGCCGCACACGAGGCGGTCCATCGGCTGGGCCTTCTCCATGTCGGCCTTGACCTCGTCGATGGTGGAGAGCTGGTCAGGGGTCTCGGTGGGGGAAGGCCTCCTCAGCTCGGTCTGCCAGGGGGTGTCGGGGCTGAAGGCGTGACCGGTGGTGGCGGCGCGGGCGGCGTAGAGGCGCACGAGCTCGCCGGCGATCTCGCGCACGGCCTTGCGGGCCTTGGACTTGGTCTTGGCCCAGTCGGCGCCGCCCATCTTGCTCAGGGCGAGGGCTGTCGCCGCCGACGTACTTGGTGACCTGGTCCAGGGCGTCGGTCGGGCACCAGGAGTCGGTCGCCGGGCTGGCCGCGCTGGAGGGGCGTACTCGATGACGAGGTACTCGCGGGTGGCCGAGGAGCGGGCCCCACCCACGGTGCGCCGGCTCAGCTCGATGAAGCGCCCCACCCCGTGCTGGGCATGAACCACGAGGTCCCCGGCGTGCAGGGACAGGGGGTCCACGGAGCGGCGGGCGCGGCGGGCCGGGCAGGCTGCGGCGCTCGCGGGGCTGGCGCCGGCCCGCCCGGTGAGGTCGGACTCGGCGATGAGTGCCAGGCGCAGGCCCTCGGCGAGGAAGCCGTGGCCGGCGCTGGCCTGGGTGACGCGCACGACGCCGTCGCCGGGGCCCGCCGTCGGGGCACCGGCCGAGCCGTCGGCGTCATCAGAAACAGCGGCAGGGTCGGGGGCCCAGTCGCCGTCGCGGCCGAGCTCGCCGACCTCCGAGAGCTGGTCGACGATGCGGGCGGGACGTCGCCGTCGCCCAGGAGCTGGGCCATGCGCCGGCCGGGTCCGGGCCCGTCGGTAGCCACGACGACGGTCCAGCTCTGGCGGGCCAGCCGGCCCAGGTCGGCCACGGCCCGCCTCGAGCTCGCCGCGGTAGGTGTGGGGGTCGCTGAGGTCCAGGCGGGTGGTCTCGGGGCCGGCGGCCAGGGCGGTGAAGGACCACCAGCCGCGGTTGGAGGACAGGGCCAGGGCCCGGGCCTCGGCCAGGTGGGCGAAGGCGGCGGCGGACAGGTCGACGGGGACCGTGCCGCCGGAGGCCGCCGAGGTCCAGGCGGCGGCGAGGAACTCGGTGGTGGTGGCGGTCAGGTCCTCGGCGCGCTTGCGCACCCGCTCGGGCTCCAGCAGCACCGTGAGCCGGTCGCCGACGAGGTCCAGCAGCGGGACCATCTTCTCGACCAGGACCGGGGCGAGGGACTCCATGCCCTCCACGGCGATGCCCTGACTGATCTTCTCCAGCATGTCGGCGGCGCCGGGGACGGCGTCGACCAGGGCGGCGGCGCGCTCGCGCACCGCGTCGGTGAGGACCAGCCTGCGGCAGGCGGTGGCGGTGACGGCGCCCAGCGTCTCAATGGTGCGCTGGTCGGCGACGGCGAAGGAGGAGACCTCGTCGATCTCGTCGCCGAAGAAGTCCACGCGCACCGGGCCGGGGCTCGGAGGGCGGGAAGACGTCGAGGATGCCGCCACGCACGGCGTACTCGCCGCGGGACTCGACCATGTCGACGCGCGTGTAGGCGGCGGCCTCCAGGCGGCGGGCCGTCTCCTCCAGACCGACGGTCAGACCGGGGGCCAGCTGGACGGGCTCGAGCTCGCCGAGCCCGGCGATGACGGGGGCCAGCAGGGCGCGCACGGGGACGATGAGGACGCGGATCGCCCCGCCCTCCTCAGGGGTGGGCCAGGCGGCGCAGGACGGACAGGCGCTGGGCGACGGTGTCGGCGCGCGGCGAGAGGCGCTCGTGGGGCAGGGTCTCCCAGGCGGGCATGACGGCGACGTCCTCCGCCGGCAGGTAGCTGCGCAGCGCCAGGGCCGTCTCCTCGGCCTCGCGGCCGGTGGCGGTGACGACCAGCAGGGGCGTGCCGGAGGCCTCGGCGGAGCCGGTCGCCGGAGCGTCGCCGCCGGCGACCCGTTGGACGCCCTCCTCGCCCAGGGCCATGGCGGCCAGGACGGCGGGTCGGGCGCCCGGCGCCACCACGAGGCTGCGGTCGGTGCGCGAGCGGGAGGAGGCGGCGCGAACGGTGCGGGCGATGTCGGCGTCGGCGAGCAGCGGAGGCAGGAGCGCAGTCAGGAGCACGGCCGCGAGTCTAGTGACTCCCCGCCCCGGAACCACCGGCGGGCCGGACCGGTCGGCCGGTGAAGGCCCGGCGGACCCAGTCCCCGCTGCGGACCTGGTTCCAGGGGTTGGCGTGCCCGGCGACGACGCCCACGCCCCCACCCGTGGTCTTGTTGCGGCTCTCCAGCAGGACGGAGACCTGCGCCGAGGCGGCCATGCCGGCGATGAGCCACACGACGGTGCCGATCTGGGTGATGAAGGCGACCGTGCCGTAGGCCGGGATGAGGCTGAGCAGCGCGATCTGCGCGGGGTTGGAGCGCTGGACGACGGCCCTGAAGCCGTAGACCAGCAGCCCCACCATGACGAGCACCACGGGGATCCACCCGAAGCGCAGCGCGGTCAGGAGCAGGTGGTTGTCGATGGAGCTGTAGCCGCCCCAGGCCACCGAGTCCCCTACTTCTGGTAGACAGAGGACAGTCCCAGCGGCTTGAGCTGACGCACCAGGACGAGGATGTCGCCGCGGTAGCCGGCCGAGTCCTCCTGCTCGCGGCCGGCCGAGTCGAAGACGCCCAGGACGTAGGGCAGCAGCACGCTGCCCACGCCGACCAGCACCATGAGGAGTCTCATCCGCCACAGGGCGGGGATGATGTGCACCTGCATGAGGCTGAGGATGACGGCGATGACGGCGCAGGCGATCGCCGAGCGGGAGAAGGTCGGGATGGTCGCCCCCAGGACGAGGGCACCGGCCGCGATCCGGTAGCCGGGCCTCCACCGCGCAGCCAGGATGAGCGGGATCCCGGCCGCCAGGCACACCCCCAGGGCGATGGGGTGGCCGAAGGCCCCCTCGACGCGGGTGAAGCTGCCCCGGGCCAGGGCGGGGCCCACTCCTCGTAGAGGTTGTTGTCGATGGCGATGTAGCTGAAGGGGTTGATGGTAGTGACAGCCTCGAACAGCGCCAGCACGGCCACCACGATCCACACGATGGCCAGGACCTCCGCCACTCGCCGCAGCCCGAGCCGCTCCACGAGCAGCCGTCCGGCGAGGTAGGCGGGCAGGGCGCCGAAGACGACGTCGGACAGGACGTAGTTGAGCGGCGAGCCCGCGGCGACGGACAGGCCCACCAGGCACCAGGCGGTGGCGACCATGAAGTCACCGCTGGTCAGCCGCCACGAGAAGCCGGGCAGGAGGGAGAGAACCACCAGGAAGCAGGCCAAGGTGGCCGGAGGCACATTGGGCTCGAAGGGGATCATCACCCACACCGGCACGAAACCGATGGCGCCCATGACCAGTGCGGCCCCGGCGATGGGGCGGCGGTGGATGCGGTCAGCCACGAAAGATGAGGACCGCCAGGGCGACGCCCACCATAGGGAGGACGATGAACAGGGTCCTGGCGAAGGACATCGTTCCTCCCTTGTTGTGTCATGACCGCGGTGATGTCACGGCGGTCGAGTCGGTGGTCGGTCGGTGGTCGATAGGTGGTTTGTCGGCGGCCGGCCGGCGGGGCGGCAAGCCGCCACAGGACCGCTGTGAGAAATGCCCGGGAAGATGCTGGGAGGGCCTCGGCGGCCCTGACCAAGGTCAGGACCGACCGGAAGAAATCCGTCGACGTCGTCCCGATTGGGCCGACCCCGACGTCTTCTTCACTGTGGGGACGGGGGCCCTCAGGACCCTCACCCATCACACGATTCCAGTGAAAGACTCACCACATCACCCGCTCCCCCACGTCTGAGGATTCCAGGCGTGGCCGGGGGCGCAGCGAAGGCTACTACAGTCACCGAGACCTGAGCGTGATCTTACAGTTAGGGTTGGGCCGTAGCCTTTCAGCATCCGCCGGGCCACGCGGCCCACGGTGCCCGACGGGCCGCCGGAATCGACCAGATCCAGATCTTCCCCAGACCAGATGAGGAGCAGCGTGCAGCCGTCGCAGATCCTTCACGCCATCCGCAGGAACCTAGTCGCCTGCCTCGTCATCCTGCTCGTATGCATCCTGGCCGGGCTGGGAGTGGCCCTGTCGACGACGCCGGTGGCCATGGCCACCACGACTCTGGGCATCCAGCCCAAGTCCAAGGAGACCCCCTCCTTCTCCACCCAGGCCAAGGACCTCATGCCGACCCTCGTGGAGCTCTCCACGAGCCCGAAGGTCCTCGAGCCGGCGGCGGCCAACCTGAACATGGAGACCACCGACCTGTCGGACGCGCTGACGGTCACCAACCCGCCCGAGACCCTGGTCCTGTCCATCACCGCCAAGGCCGGCAGCAAGCAGAAGGCCGTCGACATGGCCCAGGCGACGGCCGACTCGCTCAACAAGGAGCTCACCTCCGGCGAGCTGCTGGGCAAGCAGGCCCTGGGCATGACGACGAGCACCACCTCGCCCGCCACGACGGCCAACACCACCATGGAGCGCCCCGGCGCCCGGGCCGCGGCGATCTCCGGACTGCTGCTGGGGCTTCTGGCCTCCGTCTCCTACGCGATGTTCCGTCACCGGCGCGACAGCGGCCACGGCGCCGACAGTGGCGCAGAGATCCGCCCCGGGCGCACCGCGGCCACGCTGAGCGCCCTGAGGCAGAAGACCTCGGACCTGCTGCGACCGAGCCAGCCGCCCGCGCAGCCTCAGGTGCAGGCGCAGCCGCCCTACCAGTATCAGCAGCCCCGGCCCAGTCCCAGGTCCCGGCCTCCCCGAGGCCTCCGTCATCCAGGATCCCCGGCGCCATGGCCTCGCAGGCGGCCCCCGCCTCGATGCCGCCTCCCCGCTCCGCGCCCATGCTGCCGGGCTTCGACGTCGGCCCCGGCACCGACCTCTCAGCCGACGGCCTCATCAGCACCGGCCCCGGCCTTCCCGACCCCGCGCCCAGTCGCCCGCAGCAGACGACCGCGATGCCCGCGATCTCCGACTCCGCGTACCCGCCAGCCCAGCCGGTGCCCTCCGCCCAGGAGCCGCCCAGGCCCCGCACCGACTGCCGACCCCGGCCTCCCCGGTGCCGACCGCGTCGTCACCCGCACTGCCCCCGTCTCCATGAGCGCGGCGCCGCTGTCGTCGCCCTCGGCGGCCTCCGTCTCCGCTCAGTCCTCGGCGCAGCCCTCCGCCCAGATCCCGCCCTGACCCCGCACACGCCTTCACCTCCGGGCATCACCTCCGCCATGCAGCGCCAGCAGGCCGACCAGCCCGCGCCGGGCGCCTCGGCTGGGACCATCTCGGCCGAGACCATCTCGATCCCAGTCGGCCTCCGAGGCCACCGCCACTCTACAGGCACGCGCCGCTGCCCTCTCCCGCTGCCCACCCCCGCCGACCTGACGGTGCCGGCCTCCCGTCGATCGCGGTGCAGCCCCATACAGCCGCCCCGGCCTCCGGGAGCCACCGTTTCGGGCGCACCTGACGGCCCCACTCGCCGCAGCACCGCCCTGCCCACCGGGCAGACCGTCTCGGCCTCCTCGGGTCCTCAGCCTCGCCCGCCTCCTCCGCCCCTCAGCAGGGCCCTCCCTACCAGTACCCTCCGGCACCGACGCCGACCGCGGCACTCCTCCGCCGGCTCCCCGCCTCCGCCATGCCGACCACCGGGCGCCGGCGCGCCTCGGCGCCCGACGTCGAGCTCCGCGCCGAGCGTGCCCATCCGGCGGCGCATCACCTCGCCCGTCGGCGGACCGCCCGGTGTCATCGGCCGGCTGGCAGGACGCCTCCGCCCTGCCGACGACGACGGGCCGGCGTCGGGTCCCAGCCGACCTCCTCGGCTCCCCGAGCCCGCGGCTGCCGCCGAGGTCTCACGCGTCGCGGCACGCACGCAGGACTCGGCCCCCGAGACCAGCCTCCACTCGCCTTCGACGTCGATGCGTCAGCAGGCGCCCTCACGCCGGCAAACCCTGGCTCGACGCCGGCGGATGTCCAAGCCTCGACTGACTCTCGTGACGCCGTTGTCTGAGGAGTCCTCCATCGAGCAGACCCGCCATCTCACGCCGGTGTCGGCGTCGGCGGGTGGACGCCACCGCAGTCCTGATCCGCCGGACGCCCCTGCCGCCGCCTCCGCCGCCGTCGATCCAGCCCGGTCAGCAGATGGCCTCGGCGTCGTCGGCCTCCCTCAGCGGCGCGGCACTCAGCCTCCGCCTCGGCGGCCTCTGCGGCCTCGGCCGGTCGCCGCGGGCAGTCAACGCGCCGCTCCTGGTGAGCCGGCTGCCGGCACCAGCGTCAAGGGCGGGTCCGATGCTCCAAGCATCAGACCCGCCCTTCATGTACGCACCGAGCCAAGCAGGTTCCAGGCCAGGACCCGCATGGCTCGAGCGCTCAGTTGTCGTCCTCCTCATCGGCTGCCTGGTCCTCATCGGCGGCCTGGTCCTCGTCAGCGGCCTGCTGGTTGCCGTCCTGGTCCGCGTCCTTGGCGGCGTCCTTCGCCTCAGCGGCGGGCTGCGCCTTCTTGCCCTTCTCCTTGTTGTTCTGCGCCGTCTTGGGGACCGTGACGCTCGGGAATCTGGGCGGTGATGGTGTTGCCACTGGGGTCGGAGACCACCAGGCGGTAGGTGTGATCGCCGGGCGAGCAGGTGGTGTCCTCCAGGCTGTGGTTCGTGAGAGCCCAGCGGGTGTCGCTGATCTTCTCGGTGGCCACCGGCGTGGTCTCGTCATCCCGGTAGAGGCTGTAGGTCAGGGTCGGGTCGTCGCGGTCCCAGGTGGCGTTTGAACCCCACCTTCACTGAGCCCGAGGTCGTCACCTCCGCCTTGGCGGCCAGGGTCTCGGCCTTGCCCTCGGGGGCAGCGTGGGCTGGCCCGCACGCTTTGGGGTAGCGCACGATCCCCTGCTGGGATCGTGCCGTTGGCCCTCGACGAACTCACCCACCATGAGGACGTAGGAGTCGGTGACGTCGACCTTATAGGCGGCCTGGGACATACCCGTGTACTTGCCCGCCTCCAGGTCCGGGTACCAGCCGATGATCGTGGGGCTCTTGTAGCCCGACGTCGACCAGTCCTGGTACCCGTCGACCACCCCCTGGTGGCGGATGGTGATGTCGGCGCTGTTAGTGAAGGCCATGGCCCGCACATACAGGGGGTGCGGACCGTCCTTGCGAACCTCGGGCATATTGGGGAACCCGTAGATGGTCTCGCAGGAGTGGGCGTGCCCCACCGTGTAGACGGTGTCCTTGGTCGGGGCGATCCCGTAAGTGTCACCGTGGCAGGGCTCGAGCCAGACGAGGTTGCCGTCCCAGTCCGCCCTGAAGCTCCCCTCAAGGTTGGCCTCGTCAAGGCGTCCGACGGCGGAGTAGGCGGTGCCGTAGAAACCATCGTCGTCGACGGCGATGTCGAAGATGGCGGCCTTCTCTCCGGCTGTGCGCACGATGTCATTGACGGGCATGGGCAGCACCTCGCCGGTGGAGGCGCTCAGGAGCGCCATCCCGTAGCCGGGTTTGCTCGAGCCGTTGACCGAGGAGAAGGAGCCGCCGATGACGACCTTGGAGTGGTCCGGGGAGACCTCGATCGCGTACACCTGGGCATTGGACCCCTCCGCGGAGGCGGTCCAGTTCAGCAGCTGGCCGGTGGAGGCCTTGAGGGCGGCCACCCTGACGCGCGGCTGACCGTTCACCTTGGTGAAGTAGCCCCCGGCGTAGAGGGTGTCACCGGCGACCGCGATGTCCTTGACAGTCGTGTTGAACATGGGCTTGAAGGAGGAGATGAGGGTTCCGTGCCCCTGGGTGAGGTCGAAGGCCGCCAAGCGGCTGTGCCACTCGCCGTTGACCTGGTCGAACTCCCCGGCCACGTAAAGGGTCTTGCCGTCCTGGGAGAGGGCCAGGCTGCGTCCCGGCCCGTTGAGGGTGGGGGCGAAGTCCTCGATGAGTTTCCCGGTGTTGAGGTCATAGGCCAGGATGTTGGAGCGCGCGACCTGCTGCTGCTTCTTGGGAGCGCCGGCCGGGCGGGCGTTGTCGAAGCTGCCGACGACGTAGACCACGTCGCCGACGACGAGCTGCCCCCAGGCGACGCCGTCGATCTGCACCGTGGGCAGGGGCGCGGCCGTGTACACGGGCTCACGAGAGGACTGGCCGGAGGGGTCGGCGCCTGCAGCGGCGGGGCCCTCGTCGTCACCGACGTTGTCCGAGCCGTCGCCCTGGTCCTTCCCATCGGCGTCGGCCTCCTGAGCCATGGCCACCGGCGCGGCGGGGGTCAGGACGACCATCGAGGCGAGCAGCAGCGGCAGGAGGGACAGGATGATGGCCAGACGAGGGATGGTGGAGAGACGACGCACGGAAACCTCCGGTACATATGGCGAGCAACGCGCAGGGGGATCACGGCACACCATTGACATCAGAGCGAATGAGGCCCACGTGAGTCGCCGGTCAAATGTCTGTGATAACGATTAATTTAACTGGTAGTGCGTGTTGCTTCAGGGAGCGCGTCCACTCGTGCGGAACACGAAGAGAGAACGAAAAGGTCACAAATCCATGACGGCACCACGCTACGCGACCGTGAGGTCGGATTGCAACATAATCGTTACCTGAAGAGTGCTCCACGCCCTGAGCGCGACTCGCCGTCATGGGGAGCCCGCCCCATGACAGACGCCCTCGCCGGACCCCGGTACGGGGCCCAGCGAGGGCGGGAGCGCGGCGGCCGGAGCCAGCGCGCGGTGGCTCATGGGGGTCCTGCGAGGAGCGGTCCCGACTGTCTCAGGCGCCGGCGACGCCGACGGTGTCGAAGAGGGAGGCCACCGAGCCGTCGTCGAACACCGCCTTGATGGCCCGGGCCAGCAACGGCGCAATCGGCAGGATGGTCAGCTGGTCGAAGCGCTTGCCTGCGGGGATCGGCAGGGTATCGGTGACGATGACCTCGCGGGCCCCGCAGGTGGAGAGCCGGTCCACGGCCGGCCCGGAGAGCACCCCGTGGGTCGCGGCGACGATGACGTCCTTGGCCCCGGAGTCCAGGAGCACCTGGACGGCCTTGGCGATGGTGCCGCCGGTGTCGATCATGTCGTCGACCAGGACGCAGGAGCGCCCCTCGACGTCGCCGACGACGCGGTTGGCCACCGACTCGTTGGGGCGGGTGACGTCCCGGGTCTTGTGGACGAAGGCCAGCGGGGTGCCGCCGAGCTGGTTGGCCCAGCGCTCGGCCACCCGGATACGGCCGGCGTCGGGGGAGACGACGGCGGCGTTGCCGGGGTCGACGCGGGTGCGCACGTAGTCCACGAGTACCGGCTGGGCCCACAGGTGGTCCCAGGGCCGTCGAAGAAGCCCTGCTCCTGGGAGGTGTGCAGGTCCACGCTCGCGAGGCGGTCGGCGCCGGCGGTCTTGTAGAGGTCGGCCACGAGGCGGGCGCTGATGGGCTCGCGCCCCAGGTGCTTCTTGTCCTGACGGGCGTAGGGGAAGAAGAGGGCCACCACGGTGATGCGCTTGGCGGAGGCGCGCTTGAGGGCGTCAACCATGATGAGCTGCTCCATGAGCCAGTCGTTGACGCGGTCGCCGTGGGACTGGACGACGAACACGTCGCAGCCGCGCACCGACTCGTTGAAACGGACGTAGGTCTCCCCGTTGGCGAAGTCGTAGGCCGTGGAGGACAGCACCTCGGTGCCGAGCTCGCTGGCCACGTCCCGGGCGAGCTCGGGATGGGCGCGTCCGGAGACAACGACCAGCCGTTTCTCACCCTTGGTAATGATGCCCGTCATGACGTGGTTCCCTTCTCACGGCCGGTGCGGCCCTCGATGTGACTGTTGGAGACGGAGGTGAAGGTCAGTGATCGCCCCGGCCGGCACGCCCGGCACACCCCGGACGGCCTCACCGGTCGGGGCCGAAGCTGCGGTGCGCTCATGCGTCAGGCCTGGGCGGCGTCGGCGTCGAGCTGGCTGAAGGGGGCCACGACGCAGCCGGCCGGGATGACGGCGTCGGTGAGGATCGCGTAGGCGCCCACGCGGGCGCCCTGGCCGATCCGGGCGCTTCCGCGCACGAGGACGCCCTGCTCGAGGGTGACGTCCTGGGCGAGCTCGGCGGTGACGTCCACCCAGGTGGAGGAGGGGTCGACGACGCCGACGCCCTGGGCCATCCAGTCGGCCAGGACGCGGCGGTTGAGCTCGGCGCCGAGTTCGGCGAGCTGGGCGCGGTCGTTGCAGCCCTCGACGAGCCAGTGGTCGGTGGCGACCAGCGCGCTGGTGGACCGGCCGGCCCGATGGGCATGGGCGACGACGTCGGTGAGGTAGACCTCGCCCTGCTCGTTGTCCGTGCCCAGGGTCGCCAGAGCGGTGCGCAGGTGGGCGGCGTCGAAGACGTAGACGCCGGCGTTGATCTCGCGGATCGCGCGCTGGGCCTCGCTGGCGTCGCGCTGCTCGACGACGGCCGAGACCGTGCCGTCGGCCTCGCGCACGACGCGCCCGTAGCCGGTGGGGTCCTCGAGCTCGGTGGTCAGCAGGGTGACGGCATCCCCGCGCTCATGGTGCTGAGCCAGGAGATCCTTCAGGGTGGCGGTGTCCAGCAGCGGGACGTCCCCGCTGGTGACGACGACGGGCCCGTCCAGGTCCTCGGGGAGGGCGGCCAGCCCGCAGGCGACGGCCCGCCCGGTGCCGGGCACCTCGTCCTGGTCGGCCGGGACGGCGTCGGGGGCGACCTCGGCGAGATGGGCGATGACGGCGTCGCGCTCGTGGCGCACAACGACGACGAGGTGCTGGGGCTCCAGCCCCCTGGCCGCGGTGACGGCGTGGTCCACCAGGCTGCGACCGCCGATCCGGTGCAGGACCTTGGGGGTGACCGATCGCATACGAGTTCCCTTGCCTGCGGCCATGACGATGACGGCGGCGGGTGCGGTTGGCGTCACGTGTCCTCTTCTCACAGGTTCGCGCCCGGGCTCCCGACGTCTCCGGCCGCGACCGGACGGAGGCCGGGGACGGACTCCAACGGTTTCTGAAATCAGGTACGGATGGACGGTTGGCGCGTATACCGCCGGCGGCCGGGTGACCGTCGTCGGGCGTGAGAGCGAGGGAACCCCAACGCCGCTCATGCTACGCCGCTCCGCCCCCAGGATTCGAACCCGGGCCTCAAGGCTCCAAAGGCCTGCGTGCTGCCGCTACACCAGGGCGGAAAGGACACATCCCGGCCCGAGCCCGACGGCGAGGGGCGAGACGCCGGGACAGTCTCTCATGTCCCGGTCGCGCTCGGCACCTTACGCGGCGGTTCAGCGCGCCCCGATCGCGCACGGTTGCGCCCCAGTCGCCTCCAGGACCAGACCTGGCACCGAGCCTCCCACCTGCGCGGGGCGCATGCCACACTCCTCGGACTTCGCGGTCGGCCGGGAGGACAGGGCAGGATGGGGGCATGTCCAGTTCCCCTCCGCTCCCCTCCTCCTCCGGCAAGCCGGCAGCGGTGCGACTCATCGAGCTCGACGGGCTGCGCGGGCTGGCCGCCGTCGTCGTGCTCATCCACCACGCCCTGGAGACCGTCCCCGCGCTGGCGGAGGTCGGGGCGCGGCCCGGCACCGTACCCACCGGCACCTTCAACCGGATCCTCACCCAGAGCCCCCTCCACCTGCTGTGGGCGGGCCACGAGGCCGTCCTCATCTTCTTCGTCCTGTCCGGCGTGGCCCTGACCTACCCGGTGGCCCGCCGCCACGCCCAGGGGCGGCGCTTCGACTGGGTCGACTACGCCCCGAGGCGCTTCGTGCGCCTGTGGCTGCCGGCGGCGGCCTCCACCACCTTCGCGGTCATCGCGATGCTGCTCGTGCCGCGCTCGGAGGATCCGGCGCTGGGGCACTGGATGACCGTCACCCACCCCGTGGGGCTCGGGGCGCGCCAGATGCTCATGGAGTACCTGCTCATCCCCAAGCACGCCTACCGCAACACCGTCCTGTGGTCCTTGCACGCCGAGGCGATCTTCTCCTTCGTGCTGCCCCTGATGATCCTCGGGGTGGCCCTGTGCGCCCGCTGGCGGATCTCCTGGCTGCCGGTGGTGGCGGCCCTGGCGGTGCCCGTCATCACCGCCAGCCCCGGCTCGGGCAGCTACCTGCCGGTCTTCACCATCGGTGCGGTCATGGGCTGGGCCTGGGGGCACAACCCCGCCCCGGTCCCCGAGCGTCCCCAGCCCTGGGCGACGGCGCAGGCCCTGGTGTGCCTGCTGCTCATCACCCTGGCCTGGTGGCCGGGGATGGAGAGCCACACAGCCCAGCGCCTGGCCAACGCAGTCACCCTGGCGGCGGCGGCCTACCTGGTCCACCTCGTGGTGCGGGCCGGGGCGCTGCGCGGCCTGCTGCGCTCGCGCACCGTGCAGTACCTGGGGCTCATGTCCTTCTCCCTCTATCTGGTGCACGAGCCGGTCGTGGTCTCGCTGCGGCTGCTGACGCACTCGATCTCGCCGTGGTGGGTGCTCATCCTGGCGCCGGTGGTCTCGGCGCCGCTGACCTGGAGGTTCCAGCGCTACATCGAGGCCCCCAGCCACCGGCTGGCCCGCCGCACAGGGGCCCTGGCCTCGGCGCGCTTCGCCCAGTGGTCCCAGCGCCGTCGCTCCGCCCGGCCGGCCGACCGCAGCAGCGGGGTCTAGGGCCATGGCGGCCAAGCGCACCCGCATGAGCGCCAGCGAGCGGCGCGAACAGCTCATCGCCGTGGCCCGCGGACTGTTCGCCGAGCGCGGCTTCGACGCCACGAGCGTGGAGGAGGTGGCGGCCCGCGCCCAGGTGTCCAAGCCTGTGGTCTACGAGCACTTCGGCGGCAAGGAGGGCCTGTACGCCGTCGTCGTCGACCGGGAGATCACCACGATCTCGGCCGCGATCTCCTCTGCTATCGCGGACCCGGCCGCGGACGCCACGGCGGCGCCGGAGGCCGACCGGCACGCACAGGGAGGATCCGACGCCTCCGGCTCGGCCTCTCGGATCGCCGAGCGGGCCGCCCTGGCCCTGCTGACCTATATCGAGGACTCCCCCGACGGTTTCCGCATCCTCTCGGCCGGCTCGGACCGCGCGGCCGGCACCTACTCGACGCTGCTGGCCGACGTCGCCATCGAGGTCTCCGGGATCCTCGCCTCGCAGTTCGCGGCCCACGACCTCGACCCGCGCACGGCCCCGTTGTACGCCCAGATGCTGGTGGGTATCGTGGCGATGCCGGCTCAGTGGTGGTTGGAGAACCGCTCGATGAGTAAGGAGGAGGTGGCCGCCCACATGGTCAACCTCGCCTGGAACGGCCTGCGCGGCTTGAAGGCCGAGCCCACGCTCCACTCCGGGCCCGTAGGTGACTCCAAGGGCTCCAGCAGCCCTGAGGGCGCTTCGGGGCCGGGGGCCGACTCGCACACCGGGGGCTCCGACGGGCCCTGAGCACCGCCCCGGAGTCGTTCACACCTGCGTCGTCGTGGGCCCTACTCCGCCTGGCGGAGGCTCGTCGCATTGGTCACTACCCGACCGGTCGATCATCCTGCACGTGCCTGCAATCCTCGAGCCCCAACGCCCCGACGAGTTCTGAGAACTGCCCGGGAAGGAGGTGATTCACTTCCCGTGCCCGGCTCTCGCCCCAAACGGCGCGCTATTCTGTTGCTCCCGCAATCACCGAAACGGAACCCATGGACCCGGAAACCCTCATCATCGCGCTGCGCAAGAACGCAGTCCTGGTGGTCATGCACGTTGTGCTGGGCACCATCATCGGCACTGTCTTCGGCCTGTTGACGCCGGCGCAGTACACCTCCACTGCCAACGCGAACCTGTACGTGGAGAACGGTGAGGCCAACCTCCCCAGCACCTTCAACTACCTGACCTCCGTCATGCCGACGCTGGTGGAGATCGGGAACCTCGGAGAGCACCTTCGCGGAGGTCTCCAAGAACACAGGGAATCAGCCAGGACGAGCTGCGCAGGTCCGTGTCGGTGACCAGCAAGACCGGCACCACGCTGGTGGAGATCCGTGCACCAGCACGGATCCCGAGCGCGCCCACAGGATCGCCGAGGCCGAGCTGAGTGCCCTGGACTCGGTGGCCCGCGACCTGTCCAGCTCCGGGCAGGCGGGGAACACCACCGCATCCCTCAAGGTGGTCGACTCCCCCACGACCCCCTCCTCCCGCTCGAGCCTGTCGGCCGTGTCCACCGCACTAATCGGGACCGCCATCGGACTGGCCGCCGGCGCCATCATGGCGATACTGCTGTACTTCCTGAGTCAGAAGAACCCGCAGGACAAGGTCGAGGACCCGCTGCTCATCATTGGGCGTCGTCGCTCTCGGGAAGACGCCTGACCGGCCGTGGCCCAGACATGGTCGCAGGTCACCTCCTACCAGGGCTCGCAAGCGCCGTCGGACACTGATCCCAGAACGGGCCGGGAACCGGGGACGACGTGGCGCCGACTGGAGATGGCGATCGCCGTCGTCCTGCTGGTCTGCGTGGGTGTGCGCCGCGAGCTGACGGCCGCCCTGAGCGTCGGGGACTGCGTCGCGCTCGTCTCGGTCCCCATCACCTGGACGGCCGTGCGCAAGGCGCGCCGCTTCTCGCTGCTGCTCGTGCTGTCCATCCTGGCGGCGGGCACGGCCTACATCATGTCCCTGCTGGCCGAGAGCAGCTTCGTCGTCGAGGCCTGGGCCCGCCGTGTCACCACCTTGAGCCTGCTGGCCGTCCCCTGCGCGGTGGCCGTCTTCGTGTGGGGGGCACGCCGGCTGGGAACAAGACGCGCGGCCCTGGCAGTCGGCTTCGGCATGTTCCTGGACTCGCTACCCCTGCTGCAGACCAACACCAACCCGTGGAAGTTCGGGGTCGGTGCGGCGGTGACGATCATGGTCCTCAGCCTCGTCGCCGACCGGCGCCGGCTGGTGCAGATCGCGGCCCTGCTGGTGCTCAGCGGCGTCTTCCTCGTCTCCGACTCGCGCTCCACCCTGGCCTTCCTGGCCATCATCCTGGGCACGGTCATCTGGCAGGCCCTGGCGTCCTGGGCCCGGTGGCACGTGCCCACTCCCCGGCGTCTGGCGGTCTCCCAGATCCTCGTCCTGGCGGTCGTGGGGATCGTGGCGATGGCCGGGGTCGTCATGGCCTCGGAGTCCGGGACCCTGGGCGAGGACGCCCAGAACCGGACCATCGCCCAGTCCTCGAGCTCGGCGGGGCTGCTGCTGTCCGCCCGCCCCGAGCTGGGGAGCCTCCTGGACCCTGTTCCAGAACCGGCCCTGGGGGTACGGCGCCGGCGTCAAGCCCCGTTTCGAGGACCTGTGGGTGGCCAAGCAAGGCATGGCCGCCCTGGGCTACGACCCGGACAACGGGTACGTCGAGAACTTCATGTTCGGCGGCCGCATCGAGCTGCACTCGGGCCTCATGGACATGTGGGCGGCGGCCTCAATCCCGGGAGGTCTCCTGCTACTGCTCATCGCCGGGATGGCGCTGGCGGCGATGATGCGCGACCTGGGGCGACTCAAGGCCACGCCCTGGCTGTTCTTCGCGGCCCTGACCGTGGTGCAGAACGTGTTCGTGGGGCCCTGGACGGTGCTGCCCGCCTACCTGCCCATCGTCCTGGGGGCCGCCGTTCTGCAGCCTCCCCTGCGTGAGGCCGCCCAGCTGGGCGCCGACGACGAGCCGGCCGCCCCACCGCGGGACGCGCCCTCCGACTCCGCGGCTCCCGCCCAGCAGGCGTGATCCCGACCGCGAGCCCTCAGTGGTCGTAATCCGCACGGCTTTATTATTCCAAGGAGGACACCTCAAGGATGCCGATGCGTCGGTCCGGAACATGCCGGACCTACCACATTCTATCGCTGTATGGATGGACGGGCAGTACCAGGTGTTTGAATACGCAAGGAATTAGTCTCATGAGCGCACGAACCTTAGTACGCGGGCCGATTGTGCGGCTCGCCGCAGTGTCTCTGGGGTCGAACATCGTCGACGGGATCCGAGTCGCTGCCTTCGCCGTGCTGACCACCGCATATGCCGACTCGGCGCTGGAGGTTGCACTAGTTGCCACCGTAGCAACGCTACCTAAGGTGCTCCTCTCCATACCGATCGGCGTCATGCTCGATCGATGGAGCAAGTTGCGCACCCTGTACCTGGTCAACCTAGCCCGTGCACTCATTTTAGTGGGGCTCGCCGTGGCGCTCCACCTTGGCGCCGGGTCGATCCTACTGCTTTGCGCGTTCGCCTTATTCTTCGGCACGTTAGAAGAATTATATGACGCAGCGTCCGTACTGGTTGTCCCCGATCTCACAGAACCTAACCAGTACCTGAAGTCGAATGCCACCATCAGATGGGTGCAAGAGCTTGGCAATGGTGCTATCGGGCCGTTTGTTGGCGCTACATTGGTAGGATGGTCCGCGACAACGCCATTCACTTTGAGTGCAGGGGTATTGCTCATCATTGCGCTCGCACTACACTCTCTTCAGCGCTCACACGTACTGATGCCTGACCAGTCGCCGGCCGAGGGACAATGCGATGAGGGCAGGCAGGAGGACGCATGGGACGAGTGCGCAGCGGAAGTTAACAGCCAACCGACGGCCGCAACTATTGAGACTCGCACGCGCATCTTCATGAAGGAATTGCGGGACGGTCTTGTTGTGACCTGGCAAAATCCTTTCGCTCGCAACATTGTGGCGGTTTTCGGGATCTGGAACCTCTTCGGTTGGATGCCGGAGTCTATTCTCGTCGTTTACGTCATGGAGGCGCTGGAAGGTGGCGGCGACACCTACGGCCTTCTGCTAGCCATCACGTCCGTCGGCGCACTGGTCGGTGGACTTGCATTGCTAGTAACCCCCGACACAGTGAGCGTTCGCTGGGTGACCGTCCTGGCTCTTGGAGTCTACGCACTGACTCTTGCTGTTCCGGGAATCTGGCCCAGTTTCTGGGTCGCTGCGGTGGCCTTCTTCGTTCAAGGTCTCCCGCTGGTGCTGTTGAGCGGCGCACTGTCAGCTCAGATACAGTTGACGATCGATCGACGCTTCCTCGGCAGGGTCTATGCGGTCATCGGTACGGTTGGCAGCCTCGGCACGACGGTGGGCCTGGCCCTGGGAGGCGTGGTCGCCGATCTTACTTCAACGCCTTTCGTTTTTGTGCTCGGCGGAGTTGGTATTGGCTTTGCAGCATTAATGTCCGCCTTGACCTTTTCCTCGACCACAGCAAGCATCAAAGACGATTAAGTCCGACGCCCGGCTTGTTGACAAGACTGGAGCCCTATACCGCCTGACGCCCGCCGCGCACATCCCGGCCGAGGTCGCCCAAGAGTTAGTGCTCGAAGGATGGCTGGAGCGGATCGTCCGGGAAACGGCGGTTGAGCTTTTGGTGCTGCCCGATGTGGGCCCTTCAGCCAGCACCGCGCTGAGCTCGGGCCCCGGCCTTCAGTGGTCGTACTCGCGGTGGACGCCACCTCCGACGCTGGCCGCCAGGATGCCGCGACCGCGGGCCAGCAGCCGAGCTCCCTTAGCAGCATGCTGAGGACTGCCGATGAGGGTTCCGCCGGCGGTTCGCAGGCCGCCGACGACGATACGCACCAGGCCACCGGCAGCGGCCTTGGCCCGGATGGCCGGCTGTGCCCCGCCACCGGCCAGCGCCAGCTCCACGCGCACTGAGGTGGCGGCGTGGGAGCGCTGACGTCGCAGAATCCAGGGGCGGGTGAGGCGCGAGGCCGGCACGTGGTCGCGCACGCGCGCCTCATCGCACCAGCGGATGACTCCGCCGGCGGCGCTCAGCCGGCGGGTGAAGAGCGTGTCCTCTCCCCCAGTGGCGCCGAAGGCCTCATCGAAGCGCAGCCCGGCCCGGCGCACGAAACCCAGGTCCAGCAGCAGGCAGTTGGAGGCCGCCACTGGGCGGACCGTGCCAGTGGGCCAGGTCCTGCGCACGAAGAACTCGCCCTGACGCACCCACGCCTCGGGCTCGACCTCGTAGGCGGGGATGACGGGTCCGGCCACCGCTTGGCAGCCGGTCGAGGCCCACAGCCCCACGAGGGCGGCGAGCCAGCCGGGCTCGGGCTCCTCGTCGTCGTCGATGAAGACGAGCAGGTCGCGCCCACCGGTCTCGTCCAGGGCGCGGTTGCGCACCGCCGCCACACCGGGCCTCTCCTCGATGACGTAGCGCAGGCCCACGCCCCCGGGCTCCTCCGAGCCCTCCGCGGAGGAACGCACCGGCACCCCGGCGTCGGCCGCTGCGGCGAGGGCGGCCTCGTGCCCGGTGCCCTGGGCGTCGTTGTCGATGACGAGGACCTCGACGTCGCTCACGCCCCTGCCTGCGCCCCCGTCCGTATCCGCCGCGCCCGCGGCATCGCCCTCGGGTTCCCTGGCCTCGGCACCCACGCCACCGACCAGCGCACCGGCCTGCTCCAGGACCCCACTGACGGCCCGTTTGAGGTCCTGCGGGCGGCGGAAAGGTGGGGATGGCGATCGTCAGCCGGTTCATGCCTTGCTCCTGCCGGCCGGTGTTGTGTTCCTCCGGCGCCGGGGGCGTCCGTACTCGCGCACGTGGACGCCCAGCGCGCCCACGACCATGCCCAGTCCCCCGCGCGAGGAGACCTCGTAGCGGGCCTGGGCGGGCACGTCACCGCGGATGCGGGCCACGCCGGCGCGAGCCCCGTCGATTCCGGCCTTGGCCAGTCCCTTGGCGCCATAGCCCAGGCGCAGCCTGAGACGCGCGAGCCTGCCGGAGGCACCGCCGTCGGGCGCGGCTGTGTCGATGCGCACCCGGGCCCAGGACGAGCCCGAGCGCAAGGAGCGCTCCAGCACCCAGGTGCGCCGGGCGCGGGCCGCGGGCACGCGCTTGGTGACCACCGCCCCGGCCGCGAAGCGGATGACGCCGCCGGCGCGGGTGAGCTGGCGGGTGAACAGGGAGTCCTCCCCGCCGGTGAGCCCGTAGCGTGGGTCGAAGCGCAGCCCCAGGCCCTCGACGACGGCCAGGTCCAGGAGCAGGTTGCCGGTGTCGGCGCTGCGGACCTGGGCGCCGTCGGCAGCCTCCCAGGAGTCGAAGGCACCTGAGGCGGTGACCCACGCCGAGGGGTCGACCTCGAAGGTCGGCGGCGTGGGGCCGGTGACGGCGGCGCAGCCCTGGGCGCGCCAGGTGCTCACGAGGGCCTTGAGCCAGCCCGGTGAGGGGATCTCGTCGTCGTCGATGAAGACGAGGGCGTCAGAGCCGTGGGCCTGGCTCAGGGCCCGGTTGCGGCCGGCCACGATGCCCGGCTCGGGCTCGTGAACGTAGACCAGCCGCGACATCGCCACCGCGTCCGAGTCAGCTGCCCCGGACGCTTCCGCCGCCTCCGGCTGCTCGCCGCCCAGGGCCGCCCGGGCGGCCTCGACGACGGCCCTCGCCCCGGCCTGCGGGTCGTTGTCCACAATGAGCACGCTCGCCGTCGTCTGCGCGTCACAGACGTCGTCGGCCTGCGCCAGCAGCTCGGGGATCACCTGCGCGAGGTAGTCGTTGCGACGGTAGGTGAGCATCGCGATGGTCAGGTGCACGTCCAGCCCCGTCCTTCCTCCCGCCTGCCGGCGGATCGCGGCGTGATATCAGGGTCTAACGGTACTATCACGAAGCGGGTGCGCCCCACGCCGGGAGCACCCGAGTCACGACGTCGTACCCCCGGCTCTCGGAGGCGCGACACCCGCCGTACCCGACCTCGCCAGCACCGCTCCGACACCGCCCCGCACCCGGAAGGCTCCTGCTCCGATGACCTCCACCGCTGACCCCGCCCAGGGCGCCGAGACCCCCGAGGCCGCCAATCCGATCGGCCCCGCCACCGGCGCCCCCGCCCAGGCCGTCGAGATCACCGAGGCCTCCGAGGCTCTCTCCGGCGGCGAGCTGCTCGCGCACGGCGGTCATCGTCGTCAGCTACGACTCGGCGAAGCTCCTGGAGCGCACACTGGCGCGCGTGGCCGAGGACTCCCCCGAGGCCCGCATCATCGTCGTCGACAACTACTCCACGCCCGCCGCCCGCGAAGAACTGGTGGCGCTGGCCTCCTCGCGGGGCTGGGAGGCGGTCCTGCCGGAGACGAACACCGGCTTCGGCGGCGGCATGAACCTGGGTGCGGCCCGGGCCCGCGAGCTCGGAGCCGACCTGCTGGTCCTGCTCAATCCCGACGCCGTCATCGCCCGGGCCGACCTCATCCGCCTGGCGGCCAGGGCGCACGCGGACCGGCTCGCCCTGGTGGCGCCGGTGCTCAAGGACTCCAGTGGCCGCATTGTCTCCGACGGGATCGTCGTGTGCCTGGCCGACGGCTCAATGCGCTCGCGCCGCTCACCGCGCCCGATTCCCCCCGGCGGCACCCAGCCGTGGCTCTCGGGGGCCTGCCTGGCGCTATCGACGGACCTGTTCGAGGCCGCCGGCGGCCTGGACGCGCGCTACTTCCTGTACTGGGAGGACGTGGACTTCTCGGCCCGAGTGCTGGCGGCCGGGGGCAGCCTGGCCCTGGTGCGCGACGCCGTGGCCGTCCACGATGAGGGCGGCACCCACTCCGAGGACGACCAGCCCGACCGCGCCAAGTCGGACATCTACTACTACTACAACGTGCGCAACCGGCTGCTGTACGCGGGGCTGCACCTGGATCGGGCCACGCAGCGCCGGTGGGTGGCCACGGCGGGCCGGGCCGCCCGCGAGATCGTCCTGCGCGGCGGCCGGCGCCAGCTCCTGAGCACCCGCCGCCCGCTCATCACGGCGGCGCAGGCCACCCGCGACGGGATGAGGCTCCTGCGTGCCGCCCGCCGCGGCGAGCTGCCCGACGTCGATGTCCCCCTCATCCGCGACTGACTCAGCCGGAGCCGAGGCGTCCCGCCGCAGGCACGGTGCCTGCGGCGGGACGCCTCGGTCTGTCCGCCCGCCTCACAGGTAGTGGGCGCGCAGCTCCTCAGGGCTCGTCGGGGACAGGTCGGCGAGCGTGACATCGAAAACGGTGCGCGCACCGGTCTCGCCGCGAGCGGCCAGCCTCGCCACCGCGCGCGCCGTGGCGACCAGGACCGAGCCGGTGAACTCAGGGTTGGAGCCGAGCTGGAGCTCGAAGCTCACGGTCTCAGCCACGCCCTCGGAGGTGTGCCCACGGCGAATGACGGAGCCTCCGTGCGGGATCCCGGCGTGTTCGGCGGCGAGCTCCTCGGCGGTGATGAAGGTGACGGTGGTGTCGTAGTCGGCGAAGTAGTTGGGCATCTCCACGATCTCCCGCTCGATGCGGGCCAGGTCGGCGTCCTCCTCGGCCACCACGTAGCAGTCGCGCGTGTGCATGGAACGGGTGGTCAGCTCGACGTCGTCACCGGCCTTAACTGCGGCGACGGTGGCCTCCACCGGGCGGGTGTACTGCTTGGCGTCGACGACGCCGTCGATGCGGCGCAGGGCGTCGGAGTGCCCCTGGGAGACGCCGGGCCCCCAGAAGGTGGTGGTGGCGCCATCGGGCAGGACGGCCTCGCCCAGGACCCGCAGCATGGAGAACAGGCCCGGGTCCCAGCCGGCGGAGATCAGGGCGACGTGGCCCGAGGCCTTGGCGGCGGCGTCGACGGCGGCGAAGTGCTCGGGGATGCGGGCGTGAGTGTCGAAGGAGTCGACCGTGTTGAACAGGGCCGCGGCGGCCGGGGTCTGCTCGATCAGGTCGGTGGCCGAGCCTCCGCAGTTCAGGCAGACATCAACCTTGTCGGCCCAGGCGGCCATGTCGTCGACGTGGGCGACGGGCGCCCCCTGGGTGGTGACGGTGGCCGGGTCGCGCCGGGTGAAGACGACGGCGACCTCCATGTCCGCGTTCTTGGTGATGGCCTGCTCGACACCGCGGCCGAGGTTGCCGTATCCGTTGATCGCTACCCTGATCATGGTTCCTCCTGGTGGGTTCTCACTACAAGGAGGATCCTAGGGACGCTCCGTGTTGCCTGCGTGTGACATGTCGGAGAGTGACCGTCTGACCGACAGGGCTACACGTGCCTGTCGGGATCAGGCAGTAGTGCTCACGTCTGTGCTGTCTCCTCACTTGGGAGATATGTGGGTGTCATGACTTCTGAGACACTCGCTCGGGCAGGAACCTTGGGCAGGCTGGTGGTCCCGGAGGAGAGGGCGGCCTAGAAACGAGACATGACGGGGTGTGGGTGTCCACAGCGCTGACATTAACCCGAATCGGGACTGCACACAGGAGAAGAAACCGCAGAATTCCAACGATCCCCGATGGGTTCTTCGACGGCAGGCTCGTCAATGTCAGCGCTGTGGACACCGGGCCGCGCAGGAGTGAGTCAGGGGTTCTTGCGGCACAGCCCGACGCCTCCGTCACAGGTCCGCCCCCACCACCCCCTGACCGCTGCCTGCGCAGGGTCCCGGTGGTCAAGGTTTGATGCCGGCCCGCCCCGAGTCGGCGTGAGTCGGCCTGCTCCACGAGAGTCGGGATCCACTGGCCAAGGGTTGTGTCTACTGCACGAAGGCCCCACTACCCGAAGTACCTCCAACCCTCGTCCAGTAGCACCCCACCCTCGTGCAGTGCAACCAGACGACACCGTCAGCCACCACAGTGACCGGGCCTACCCCTCCAACAGGCCGAAGCAGCAGCCCTCCCACCCGGTAGACCCACCCCACCGATGACGTGAGATGTCATGACATCCGAACCTCCCAGAAGCCATGAGCCAGCACAGTAGGTACTCACGACGTCCTCGCCGCCTTGGCAGCGATGAAGGCGTCGAAGTCGAAGGGCTCCGCCTGTCCGCCCGCCCCACCGGATACGAGCGCCTCTTTTGGGTATCGCACTTGCCCGACAACCCCTCTCGGCACGCGGGCAGAACAGGGCGGGCCGGGAAGATCAGCTCTTCCCGGCCCGCCCCGTATGCGCGCTGCGCTCGACGCGTCAGTGCTGCTTGATGGTGACCTTGTCGACCGACAGAGTGACGGTCTCCGGTCCGGCCGAGCCGGACATGTAGGTGGTCAGCCCCACGGTTCCGGCCTCGTTGAGGGTCTTGTCGTTGTCAACGGCCTCGATCCCCCACTCGGCGGGCTCGGTGTCCCCGGCCCAGAGCTTGGTCTGGATGTTGGTCGACTCCGCGCCGTCAACCACCATGCGCAGGTGGAGCGGCTGACCGGCCGTGTAGGGCTGCTTCATGACGTAGGAGCCCAGGGAGGTCTCCTTGCCCTTGACCACGCGCGAGACCGTGACCACCGGGTTGCCGGCGCTGCCGATGCGGACCGTGGCCTGGTACTGACCGGCCTTGGTCGTGCGGGCGGCGTAGGAGATGAAAGCACCGTTACCAGTGGGCACCGCGTCCAGGGAGAAGTCCACGACGGCGTCGGTGGAGGTCGACTTGATCGGGTCGGAGATGATGGAGGCCGAGGAGCGCGGACCGGCCATGGCGATCCGGCCGCTGGTGCCATCGACGGAAAATGCCGCGGCGTTCCAGGTGGTCTTCCAGGCACCGCCGGCCTGAGCCTTGCCCCAGCCGCCGTTCACGCTGCGCTCGAAGGAGTCGTCCAGCAGGGCCTTGCCCTCGGGCTGCTTGCCCTTGTCCTTGCCGGCGTTGTCCTTGCCCTTGTCATCACCCTTGTCCGGCTCGACCTGCTTGCCGGTGGCGGCGGTGTAGTGCTCGGCGATCTGCCGCGCCGACAGCGGCGTGCTGTAGACGGCGGCCTCGTCGATGTCGGCCTGGATGTTGGTGTTGGAGGGCTGGCCGTTGACACCGCCGAGGGCGTCCCCACCGATGCGCCAGTAACCGGAGTAACTCTCACCCGCGGTCATGGCGGCGTCGAAGGCGGCGAGGTTGCCGTCCACGTAGAGCATGGCACCGGCGGTCGGGCTCAGAGAGGCCACGATGTGGTGCCACTGCCCGTCGTTGTAGCTCTTGGGAGTGGTGATCGTGGTCAGCTTGCCCGGGTAGAGCATGAAGCTGAGCGTGCCGTCATTGCGCATGTACACCATGCGGTCACGGTTCCACGACTGGTTGGCCGCTGAGGAGCCGTAGCCCATGATCTCCCCGCCCGAGGTCGAGGTCGTGCGGACCCACGCCTCCATGGAGAAGGTGGTGGGGGCCTGGGAGGCGACGCGCGTGGCGGCGTGCGACTTGTTCGTGGCGTCCGAGGTCAGGCCGAGCGAGGCGCCCGAGCCCAGGACGGACCCGCTTCCGCGCTTGTAGGCCTTGCCACGAATCGTCAGGTTGCGCTGGGCCACGAAGTCCTCGGCCTTGTCACCGCTGGTCTCGTCGAAGGACCAGTAGTGGGCGGCGCCGTCGGCCAGCACCCGGGCGCCGTACTTGCTCAGGCCCTGACCCTCAGCGGCCTTGACCGTCACCCAGTCCGAGACCGTGGAGGCCCCCCACTGGTCGGTCACCTGGACCCGGTAGCGGTGCGTGCTTCCGGGCTCGACGACGTCGGTGGCGCTGAGGTCGGGGCGCTCCCAGAAGCCGGCGGTCGCCGTCTGACTGGTGACCGGCTGGGCGTTCATGTCGTCGCGGTAGACGTTGTAGGTCAGGGTCTTGTCGTCCCGGTCCCAGTTGGCCTTGAAGGACAGGGAGACGACCCCGGCGCGCGGCGAGGTGCCGGAGACCTTGAAGGCACCGCCCTTGTCCATGGGTCCCTGCTTGTTCGGGGCGATGTCACGGCGGGCGAAGCGCACCAGGCCCTGCTGGGCGGTGCCATTGACGGCCAGGAACTCGCCGCCGTAGACGACGTACTTGTCGTTGCCCTCAACGGTCCAGGTCGCCTGGATGGCGCCGGAGATCTTTCCCGGCGTGAAGTCGGGATAGAAGTTGAGGTTCGTGGTGGCGTTCTGGCCTGCGTAGTTCTTGTAGCCCGCGACCTTGTTCTCCCCCACCGTTCCGGTGGCGGCATTCGTGTAGGCCATCGCGTTGTGGTAGTGGTAGGAGACGTCCGGGAAGCCACCGATGTTGGAGCAGTCGTGGGAGTGGCTGGCGGCATAGACGACGTCACCGGCGGGCAGGACGTCATAGGTGTCGCCGTGGCATTCGGCCATGTAGTCGATGTCCCCGGTGACCCAGTTCAGGCGCATGACGCCTTCGAAGGTGCCGAGCCGGGAGTAGCTCGACGCGTACAGACCGTGCTCGTCGGCCTTGACGCTCATGACGGAGGCCTCGGCGCCGGCGCCGTGGACCACGCTGGAGGCGTTGTTCTTGCGCAGGCTGCCGTCCTTCTCGAAGATGGCGATCCCGTGACCGGGCTTGTCGCTGCCCCCGACGGACTCGAAGGCACCACCGATGGCCACGGCCGAGCCGTCAACGGCCTCGACGATGCTGCGCACGTAGTAGTTGTCGATCTTCGGCGCGAAGCTGGTCAGCTGCTGGCTACCCAGGTTGAGCGCCGCAACGCGCTGACGGGCCGAGGAGTTGATCTGAGTGAAGGCCCCACCGATGTAGAGGGTCTGACCATCGGGGGAGACGCTCAGCGCCTTGACGCTGCCGTTGGCCGAGGCGCCCAGCGGAGCGCGCTGACCATCAGCGGTCCTAACCGCTCCGACGCGCCAGGCGGTCTGGTTGTTCAGCGCGGTGAACTCCCCGCCCAGATAGAGGGTCTGCCCGTCAGCGGAGGCGGCAATGGTGTTGATGGTGCCGTTGGTGGTGGGCGCCCAGTCGACGATCTCGCCGGTGTTGATGTTGTAGGCCATCGCGTTGCTGCGCGGCGACTCGTTCTGGCCGGCAGGCGATCCTGCCGGCCTGACCGCGGAGAACTTCCCGACGGCGTAGACGATGTCCCCGACCACGACCTGGTCCCAGACGATGCCGTTGATCTGGGCGGTGGGCAGGGGCGTCGGCGGAGACGGTGCTGGGAGTACCGGCTGCGCCGGCTGGGGCAGGGGCCGGGTCCGCGGCGGCAGGGGAGGCCGGAGCGAGCGTGACGGCACCGAGGGGAACGAGAGCCGCGGCCAGCAGGCCGCTCAGGAGTCGGCGGGGGAGCTTCACAGGTATTCCATTCAGAACATACTCAGATCACGGACACGCAACCTTACGAATGGCTGGTATTCCGCGCCCGACACGGGTCGACGGGCGCGCTTATCGTACACCGCCAACAACCCGCCCACCTCTGTTTTGGCGTACACCACAGAGCAGAACAATTCCGCCACACACCGACCCCTCGTTCAAATCCCGCCACACTCCAGTCGTTTCAACGATTCCGCAACACTCATAAGTCCCCACGATCGGAACCACCTTCTGTATAGACGCGACTCAGGTTGCTTTTCGGTGCCGATTCGCTCCCATGTCACGGCGAAGCAACGATCAAGGCCTCCAGTGGAGGCCTCCCGAGCGGTTCGTCCAGTACGCCAAGGCGCCGCCCGCCGCTCACTTTCGTGAGCAACGGACGGCGCTTGGATACGGGCACACGGAAGGGCGGTCAACACCCTCAGAGGACTCATCCTGAGTCAGCCGGCAGACCCCCGGAAGGTGGCGGCCCCACGGCCCGCCCCCAGGTCCACGACGACCTTGACATTCCCTCGCCCATCCGCCGGGATGACGAAGGCTCGATTCACAGTCACCGTCTCACCGGCGGCGAGCTTGGCCGGCACCGCATCCGAGGCCGAGACGATCTCGGAGGCAGGAGTGCCAGCACCCTCGCCGTAGTTGACGGTGGTGGACAGCACGCTGGCCAGCGGCAACTCCTGACTGGACCTGTTGGTCACCGTCACCGGGATCAGGACACCAGCGCCTCCCACTTCGCCGGGAGCGCTGGCGAAGTCCTTCGCCTGCATCTGCCCCAGGGAGATCACCAGGTCCCCGTCAACGCGGACAGACTTGTCCAGGCCCACCTCGGGGTACTCATCCTTCGACAGATCACCGGTCTCAACGGCCTTGGGGTCGATCGAGGATGCGTCCGGGGTCGAGACGTCACTCGAGGGGGACGCAGGCGCCACCGTCGGCTTCGCGGTCTGGACCGTCGGTGTGGCGACATTCGAGGGGGCGGCCTGAGCGGAGGCCGAGCCGCTGGCAGAGGCTGCGGCGGAGGCGGAGGGACTGGCAGTGCTCTGAGACTTTCCGCCTCCGCAGGCGGCCAGCCCTAGCCCTAGGCCCAGCACCAGGACAGTGGGGAGGATCAGCATTCGAGTTCGTGACACGTGCCGAAGCGTACGACCTCCGCCGAGCACTGCGTCACCCTCAGCGACCACTGAGTTGGGAAGCACACCCCCGCTGACGATAGAACCGGACGATTCAGGGGATACCCCGCGGCGATCCGCTGACCCGACAGGCCTCATGGTCACCACCACCAGCCGCCGCCCTGGTTGTCGTCCCAGCCAGCCTGGTCCCAGTCGCCCTGGTCCCAGCCATCCTGGTCATCCCAGTCGTCCTGCTTGTTCTTGTTCTTCTTCTTGTTCTTCTTGTCTTTCTTGTCCTGCTTGTCCTTGCCGTTGTCGCCGTCGTCGTTATTGCCGTTGTTGCCGTTGTCGGCATCCTCGTTACCGGGCTCAGCGGCGTTGACATCGCCACCGCTCATGGAGAAACGGACAAGGCCCTGCTGCTTGGTGCCGTTGACCGCGACGAACTCACCGCCGTAGACGAGGTACTGGCTGTTACCCTCAACGGTCCACACGGCCTGCTTCAGACCGCTGTACTCACCGATCTGGAACCCCGGCAGGAAGCCGTTGTACTGCGTGGGGGCGGGCATTCCCGCATAGTCGCTGTAGCCACGAGCCGTGTTGGATCTCACGGTGCCCGTCGCCGTGCTGGAGAAGCCCACAGCATGGTGGTAGACCCCCTCCGTATCGGAACGGTCGGGGAAACCGCCGATGTTACTGCAGTCGTGGGTGTGACTGGCGATGTAGATGACGTCATTGGTGGGCAGCACGTCGTAGGTGTCACCGTGACAGTCGGCCATGAGATCGATATCCCCGGTGGTCCAGCTGGCCCGGAACATCCCCTCGAAGGTCCCCTCCTGGGAGTATCCGGTGCCGTACAGACCCCGAGAGTCCGACTTGAGGCTCATGATGCCGGAGTTCGAACCCGCATTGCGGATGACGCTGGAGATGTTGGTGTTCCGTACAGAGCCGTCCTTCTCCAGAACGGCGATCCCGTAGGCGTCGGAGGAACCTCCCACCGAGGTGAAGGAGCCACCGATCGCCACAGCGGAGTTGTCAGTGGCTACCGTGATGGAACGAACCAGGGAGTCGTCGACCTGGGGGCGAAGCTGGTGACCTTGTTCGTCTTGAGATCCACGGCGCCGGCGCGCTGCCGCGCTGAGGAGTTGATCTGGGTGAAGGAGCCCGCCAGGTACAGGGTCGAGCCGTCGGGAGAGATCTCCAGATCCATCACCATGCCGTTGGCCGACGCCCCCAGCGGTTTGCGCTTGCCTGCAGCGTCCACTGCCGCCACCCGGTAGACCGTCTCATCGTTGACGGAGGTGAAGTTGCCGCCGAGGTAGATGGTGGAGCCGTCGGCCGAGGCCTCGACCGCATTGATCTTGCCGTTGACCTTGGGGGCCCAGTCCAGCAGCGCCCCGGTGGTGATGTCGAAGGCCATGGCGTTGTACCGAGGCGACTCGTTCTCACCGGCATCGGCGCCGGAGGGGCGAGCGTTCTTGAACTCCCCGACGACGTAGACGGTATTGCCCACCACCGCCTGGTCCAGAACGATGCCGTCCATCTGAGCAGTGGGTAGAGGCTGAGGGGAGGCAAGAGTGGTCTGCCCGGCAGCAGCGGCCGGGGGCGCCACAACAGTGGGGGCGACGAGCGCACCAAGGGCGAGGGGGAGGGCGGTCAGAACCGCCCCCACACTGGAGACAGCGCGGGAAGGATGCACGAGTGCTCCGTTCTTAAGACGTGAGGGAACGTGGGTGGGTGGCGCAGTACGAACGGGGCGGCCTCACCGCAGCGAGACCGGCGCCGGTCACGAGAGTATTACAGCGATAACGCTTTGATAACGACTCAAGGAGCCTTTGTTCCGCCCCTCATTGTGCAATCAGTCACTTCTCGAGCGAGGCGGCACCCTCCACCCGCTTTTCTCACAGATAGACTCTCATTAACCCGCAGTGAGTGCCACACCTGATTCTTGTCTGGAATACTCAGTCTTCGCCCAGGTGGTGTGGACCAGTCGAACGCTATCCCTCCACCATAGTTCCGGCACGTCACCAGGGCGGCGCCCCACCCCCGCACTCCCAGGCGCCGGAGAAATGAACGGGACGACTCGTTCGGTGTCTACCTGCAGCACCTGCCTCTAGACTGCTGACCGGCTGTACCGGGCGGGTGCGAGGCCACCAGCCCGCAGGCGCCCCGCAGGAACCCGCGACCTCATGGGCGTGAGCCCGGCTCTTGGCCGCCTCGCCCGTCGTCTCTTCACCATCATCACCGTCACCACCCCCATCACCCTCATCGATGATCCTCCACCGTCGTCGTGACCGGTAGTCGCATCGAGGGGGATCATTGGTTCCCATCCCTGAGCGGCTCCGCCGCCCTTTGAAAGGACTCCGTTGACTGCTGTGAACCCGGACAGGCTCCGTATCGCCATGATCGGGACGCGAGGCGTCCCCGCCCGCTACGGAGGTTTCGAGACCGCCATCGAGGAGGTCGGCCGGCGTCTGGCCGACCGCGGTCACCAGGTCCTCGTCTACTGCCGCAACCCTGAGCCGGACACTCCGCTTCCCAACACCTACCTGGGGATGCGGCTGGTCGAGCTGCCCTCGGTGAAGAACCGCAGCCTGGAGACCCTGTCCCACACGGCCCTGTCAGTGGCCCACCTGCTGCGGCGCACCCACCCGGACGTGGCCTTCGTCTTCAACGCCGCGAACTCCCCCTTCCTACCGGCCCTGCGCGCTGCACGCATTCCGGTGGCCACGCACGTCGACGGCCTGGAGTGGCGCCGCGGCAAGTGGGGCCCCACCGGCAAGCGCTACTACCGCGCCGCCGAGGCCCTGGCCGTGCGCTACTCCGACGCACTCATCGCCGACGCTCAGGGCATCGCCGACTACTACACCGAGGAGTTCAACGCCCCCACCGACCTTCTCGCCTACGGGGCGCCCCGCATCTCAGCGGACACCTCGCGCCTGGCCGAGCTGGACCTGGGCCCCAAGGGCTTCCACCTGGTGGTGGCCCGCTTCGAGGTGGAGAACCACGTCGACGTCATCGTGGAGGGCTACGTGCGCTCCGGGGCCACGCTGCCGCTGGTCGTCGTCGGCTCGGCCCCCTACGCCGACGACTACACCGCCCGCATCCAGTCACTGGCTGACGACCGGGTCCGTCTGCTCGGCGGCCTGTGGGACCAGGATCTGCTCGACGCCCTCTACTCCGGCGCATTGGTCTACTACCACGGCCACTCCGTGGGCGGCACGAACCCTTCCCTCCTGCGCGCCATCGGCGCAGGGGCCGCAGTGGACGCCTTCGACGTCTCCTTCAACCGCGAGGTCCTGGGCGAGGCCGGCCGCTACTGGTCCACGCCCGAGGAGGTGGCCGCCCTGGTCGTCTCCGCCGAGTCCGACGTCGAGGCCCAGAGCGCACGCGGCGAGGAGTCCCGCAAGCGAGCGGCCCTCTACGACTGGGACGAGGTGGCCTCCGGCTACGAGGCCCTGGCCCGGCGCCTGGCCCTCGAGGGCCCCGTCCGCCAGCGCCCCTCCGGGCGTCGCACCGGAAAGGCCGTCTGGTGAGCCGGGGCGGGACGGCCGGCGCCCGCACCGGTGCCGTCCGAGTCCTCGTGGCCCACCCTTCCCCCGACCTGTACGGCTCGGACTGGCAGCTGGTGGAGACCATTCACGGACTCATCGAGACCGGCCACGAGGTCCTCGTGGCCCCTGCCGCAGGACGGCCCCCTGGTAGCGGTGCTGCGCGACGCCGGTGCCCGCGTGGCCGTCATGCCCTTCACGGTCCTGCGCAAGGCCCTGCTGAGCCCCACCGGCCTGGCGAAGCTGTCCGCTCAGGCCGCCCCCGAGGTCGCCCGCCTGCGGTCGGTCATCCGTGCCAGCCGCGCCGACGTGGTTCTCAGCAACACGGTGACGATCCCCTGGTGGCCGGTGGCCGCGAGCGCGGCCGGCGTGCCGGTACTGGCCCACGTGCATGAGGCCGAGGACACCCAGCGCCGGATCATCCGCGCCGGGCTCAACGCCCCGCTGCTGGCGGCCTCCCGGATCGTGGCGAACTCCGGAGCGGCCCGCGACGCGCTCCTGGATGCTCAGCCGCGACTGGCCTCGCGCACGGAGGTGGTCCACAACGGGGTCGCCGGGCCGGACCAGCCCCTGGAGCCCCTGCGCCCCAGGCAAGCCGGGGACTCCTTCCGTATCGCCATGGTGGGGCGCCTGTCCCCGCGCAAGGGCGTAGACGTGGCTCTCGACGCCGTCGGGCTGCTGCGCCGCTCGGGGGTGGATGCCTCCTTAAGCGTGTGCGGCTCGGTCTTCCCGGGCTACGAGTGGTACGAGGCCGAGCTGCGTGAGCGCGCCGGTCAGGAGGACCTGGAGGGGCACGTCGAGCTGCTGGGTTACGTGCACCCCACCTGGCCGGTGCTGGAGGCCGCCGACGCCGTTGTCGTGCCCTCCCGGGCCGAGCCCTTCGGGAACACGGCCGTCGAGGCGATGCACGCGACCCGGCCGCTGGTGGCCTCCCGGGTCCAGGGCCTGGCCGAGGTCGTCACCGACTCGGTGACTGGTCTGCTCGTGCCCGCTGACGACGCGCAGGCCCTGGCTGATGCCCTGGGATCCCTGGCGGCCAACCCGGACCTGGCGGCTCGGCTCGCCGAGCAGGGTGAGCGCGAGGCCGCCGAGCGCTTCTCCGTGGCCGGGTACCGCGCCACGATGACGCGGATCGTCGACGAGCTCGTCAGGCGCTGAGGCCCTGGTCCGCCGGGTTGGGCGGGAGCACCCTCCCGCCCGACCCCGCCGGCAGGCGTCCTGCTGATTGAACGACCAGTGGGCCGTCAACGCTGGGCGGGGCGCAGCGGGTCCTCGGCCAGCCCCAGGGAGAGGCTGAACTCGCCGTCGAGCGGCTGGTCGGGCCGCTCGAAGGGGACAACGCCGTTACACAGGAAGACGGCCATCTCCACGAAGCTGGAGAAGGAGGCCCCAATGAGGTGCTGGGAGCTGGCCAGCAGATAGAGGTCGACCAGGCCCGAGCGCACGCCTTTGACGGTGTTGTACCCGCCCTTGTCGGTCAGGAAGACGCAGCCGTCGAACTCACCGGCCAGCTGCTCCTGGGCCTCGGGAGTGTCGCAGGACAGGAAGAAGGGGACGTCGGGGTGGTCGGCGCGGATCTGGCGCATCCGGTTGGCGAACCACTCCACCGGGGAGGACTCGATGGTCTTGGCGTGGGAGACCGCGTGGGTGCGCACCTGGATGCCGACGTAAGGGCGTCCCCGCAGGTGGGCGTCGTAGAGGGAGCGGACCTCGTCGGCGATCTCGTCAACCGGGGTGAGCTCGCGCAGCCGCTCGGTCCAGGGGCGCGGCCCGGCGGGCGCCCTCCCCTCCGCGGCGCTCCCCTCCACGCGGGGTCCTCCCAGGTGATGGGCAGGCCGTGGGAGTGGATCTGCCACAGGTGGCGGCGGCGCAGGTCGGCGGTGATCCGAACCCCCTTGGGCTGACGGTAGCGGGCCACGGGCAGGAGCGCCCGGGAGGTCAGGCGCGATACGGAACTCCCCCCTTCAAAGCGCCACAGCTCATCCATGCGGGGGCCGAAGTACTCGTCGGTGCTCCACACGTAGTAGAGGTCGCGATCCTCGACCCGGGCGAGCTCCTGGGCGGATAGCAGCGCGCGCACACGGTTTCCCAGCCCGTCCTTGCGTCCCGTATAGACCAGTAGCGCCTTGCGGCCGGTTAGCAGAGCCATAAGATTCCTTAACAGATATGAGGGAGATTGGATGGAGATCCCAGCGGGAGTGCCGGTGATCGGTTCACCGCAGCCCGCCACGGGCCGGCCTCACCACACCCGACGAGGCCGACGGCGGCGAGGGCCTACTGGAGGTCGTTACGCAGGTCTCGGTACCACTTGGGCAGGGCCAGCACCACGTAGCCCGCGTAGCCCAGGAGCATGATGCCGTACACCCACAGGAAGACCGTGGGCGCGAAGCGGGTCATGAGCACGAAGCACATGAGCCCGTAGTCCGTGGGAGCCGACAGGACCGACTTGAGAATGCCGGGGCGGGACTCATCCTTAGCCAAAGGCGTTCCACCGTGATAACGCAGCTGATACGTCAGGATGTAACTGAAGAAGTGAATATTCTGAACCGCTCCGAAAGCCAGCGGAATAAGCAGGACCGGGGACGGTAATTCTGTAAAACGGAACAGTGAGATCGCAATGGCCCCGTGAATTGTCGAGAGCTTGATAACGTCGGCGACGTGATCAAGCCATTCACCGGCTTTGGAACCACCGTTGCGTAATCTCGCCAGCTGCCCGTCAGCGGCGTCGAGGGCGTATCCGAACATGAGCAGCAGGGCGGTGGCGACGGCGGACACGACTGTGGGACGCCACAGGGCGATGAGGGCGATACCGCTGTAGGTGCACAGTGCCGACAGGACCGTCACCTGGTCCGGGGTCGCACCCAGCCGGTGGGCGATCGCGGCCAGGACCCGCCCCGCGGGGCGGTTGATGATGCGGGAGTAGAGGGGGGCACCGGCCTTGGACTTCTGAGCCCGGGACAGGGCCCTGATGTTCTCGGCGATGGTGGGGGAACCAGCAGGGGAGCTCATGAGGCTTCTCCTTGAGCGGGGCCCGGGGAACCGGGCCGGGTGGTGGACAGATGAGGAACGGCGAGAGGAGGGAGTTGGGGACGTGACGCAGCGGTCGGGCGTCGGGACGCGGTGTCGGCTCCCGGGCTGCGCGAGCCGGCTCGGTGCCGGCTGCCGACGAGAAGGGGCTCACTGCTGGGCCAGCTCTCGACGACGTCTGGCCACGTCTCGGCGCACCCACCAGGCATACGGGAGGATCTGGCACAGGATCACTGAGATCACCGAGCCCAGGATAGGCCCGGCGGCGTCGAAGGGCCCAATGAGGACCCAGGAAATGGCGAGGTTCATCGGCACCAGGATGAGCACCGGGACGACCTGGAACTGCAGGCCGCGCGGGTCGGTCATGTACATGCCCAGCGGCTGCTTGCCGGCCTCGACGGCGACGTAGGCGGCGAAGGCCCACACGAGCACAGAGGGCAGAACGACCTCACCTCCGGACATGACCCGAGCGGCCCAGGGCGTGATGGCGACGAGGACAAGAGCCAGGAGGAAGCCGCCCCCACTGAAGGCGATGGCCGGTTTGAACGGACTCTCGACGCGCTTGTCAGCCCGGGCTCTGGCGAACATGGGCCACATGGCCACGCCGGCCGCCATGACGGTCTGGGTGAGCATGTTGAACAGCCTGTTGGCCAGGCCGTACTCGGCCAGGGCCTGGGACTGCCCCAGGTGGGACAGGAGGAGCTGGTCGGTCTGGAAGGCGATCGGGATAGCCAGGGACTGCAGCAGCTGGGGGCCCGCGGTGTTGACGATGCGCACGCCGCGCACGCTGCGCAGCCGCGGCACATCCTTGAGGGCCTCCCTGAACAGGGGGCGGGTGGCGCGCCAGGCGACGACGATGCAGATGACCGAGACCAGGGCGTTGGCGATGTAGGAGTAGATGGACACGGCGTTGCCGCGTCCCAGGCCGGTGACGATGGCCAGCAGCAGGAAGCAGGACATGGCCGGGGAGACGACTCCCTGGCTGATGACCTGCGTGGCCGACCGACCCAGACCGATGATGACCCGCTGTCCCACGGACAGCGGGAGGGCGGCGGCGTAGATGATGAGGCAGACGGTGGCGGTGAGTCCGCCGCCCTCCATGAGCTTGCCCCCCAGCAGCCCGGGCCAGGCACCCAGCAGCATGATGACGATGCCGACGGTGCTGATGACCAGAGCGGAGCCGAGCAGCACGCGGACGGCGGTGGTGATCGTGCGCCGCACGGTCGAGTCATGGGCCGGGTCGGTCGAGCTCGCCACCGTGTTGAGGATGACCGCGCCGATGCCCAGGTCGGTGAAGGGCATGAGAGTGGGGAAGGTGGCCAGCAGGTTGTACTGGGCGAAGGCGTCGGCCCCGAAGTGCCTGATGATGAGGCTGCTGTTGACCAGGCCGAAGACGCCCGAGACCCCCATGACCACCACCTTGGCCACGGCTGTGGTTCCCACAGACGACCAGCTGGCGCCCGACGACGATCCCCGCTTGAGGACCCCGCCGATCCGCCGCAGCAGCGAAGGACGCGAGGCGCGCGACGGGACGGCCCCATCACTCACCTCAACCCCCGAGAGGCTTGCGGCGCCTGAGCCATCCGCAGATCGCCCCCACTCAGCGGCACCCTCCGGGACACCGCCGGCGGCCGGTTGCGCCCCGGCCGGCTCGGAAGCCGACCGGGGCGCCGAAGAACTCGACTGGGTCACGTAGCACTCCTGATGTTGTAGGAAGGTCACAATCCGGCATCGGAAAGACACCCGAAGACAGGCACGAGAGTAGACGCATCAAGACCGGTGACCTGGTATCTTTTGTTTATCGTCTTGTGACATAGACGGTCCCCCACCCACCCTCCTTGGCACAACCCCAGCAAACCGGCCCTGACCTGCAACAACGCCGCCTGCTGGAAGAACTCTGAAAGGTCCCTCAGAGGCGCATTGACACCTCCATATCGTTGTGCACCTGTAACATACAGACATCTCAGAAACCTCTCGACTCCTCATCTTGCCCCTGCGATCTTGGCCACTTCCCACAAATAACGTCCGCAAGACTTAGTAGCATTCTAAAACGCTGCTGTTCACGACGTCCCGTCAGCACTAGCCGACCAGTTATTGCCCACCCACGATCATCCCTGCGGAGTCCACCTTGTCTAGTTCGACCCTGACACTGCCCCAGCGCGAGCAGCACCGGCGTCCCTCGACAGCAGCAGCCGACGCCACCTCCCCCACCGCTCCGCGCAGTCCTTGGGCACGCACGCGCCACGACCTCGTCATCTGGCTCGTCCTGTCCGACCTCTTCGCCGTCGCCGTCCCCTTCTGGCTCGCCCTCCTGGGCGGCCACCTGCCACTGGTCTGGTCCGCGACCACCGTGGGCATCACGATGGTGCTCATCGCCTGGTTCCTGGGCGCTCTGGGCATCGACACCGTCGAGCAGGCCGGCCCCGGTACGGGCCGCTTCGTCGCCGCGGCCGCCGTGAGCCTCCCGGTGGCCCTGCTGCTGGCCGACCTGTCCGGAGTCGCCCGGACCACCCTGCTGGCCACTCTGGCGGTTCAGCTCCTCCTGGCCGTCACCGGACGCTCCATCGAGGCCGGCTGGCTGCGCCGCCGCCGCCTCGAGGGGCATGCCCTGCGTCGCACCCTCATCGTCATGGGCTCGGGCTCTCAGCCCATGCTCACCCAGCTGCGCCGCCACCCCATGGACGGCTTCCTCATCGTGGGCTACCTGTCCTCCGGGCAGGACCGCGCCTTCCACTCGGCCGAGCCCGTGCGCAGCCCCCAGCACATCGCCCAGACCCTGCACGCCGAGCGCATCGACGCCGTCATGACGGTCGGCTCGGTCATCCCCGAGGACCTGGTCACCCTCATGCGCGGTCTGGAGGGCACCCAGGTGCGCCTCGTCGTCGCCCCCGGGCTGCAGGACGTCGTGCCCGGGCGTATGCGGGCCCTGACCGTGACGAACGGCTGGACCGGTCTCATCGCCGTCAAGACCCGCCGCACGCGTGCCGCGGGCAAGGCCCTGTTCGACCGCCTCGCCGGCGCCATCGGGCTGGCTCTCATCTCGCCGCTGCTGGCGGCCACCGCGCTCGCCATCCGCCTCGACTCCCCCGGTCCGGTCTTCTACACCCAGACCCGCGTCGGCCAGGACGGCAAGCCCTTCACCATGTGGAAGTTCCGCTCCATGTACATCGACTCCGACGCGCGCCGCGCCTCGGTGGTCAAGGCCGGCGGCGACGCCGGCAACGAGGTCATGTTCAAGGACCGTCAGGACCCGCGCATCACCCGCGTGGGCCGCTGGATCCGCCGCCCTGTCGATCGACGAGCTCCCCAGCTCATCAACGTCGTGCGCGGGGACATGAGCCTGGTGGGGCCCCGCCCCGCACTTCCCGTCGAGGTCGCCGAGTACGACGCCGAGGCGCTGCGTCGTCTTCTGGTCAAGCCCGGGCTGACCGGCCTGTGGCAGATCTCCGGACGCTCGGACCCTGTCCTGGGCCTCGACCGTGGCCCTGGACCGTCACTACGTGGAGAACCGGGCGGAGCCCTGGACGCCAAGATCTTCGCCGGAACGCTGCGCGCGGTCATCGGCGGAAAGGGAGCCTACTGATGATCACCGGCTACGTCCCCGGCGGCTTCGACATGCTGCACGTGGGGCACCTCAACATCCTCACCGAGGCGGCCAAGCGCTGCGACCACCTCATCGCGGGGGTCGCCACCGACGAGTCGCTGGAGCGGATGAAGGGGCGCAGCCCCATCGTGCCCCTGGCCGAGCGCATGGCCATGGTGGCCGCCCTGCGCATGGTGGACTCCGTGGTCCCCGACTACGACCAGGACAAGCGCCTGGCCTGGAAGCGCTCCCCCTTCGACGTGCTGTTCAAGGGCACGGACTGGAAGGGGACCGACAAGGGCCGCCGTCTGGAGGCCGAGATGGCCGAGGTCGGGGCCTCGGTGATCTATCTGCCCTACACACCCACCACCTCCTCGACGATGCTGCGACGCACCCTCGTCCAGGAGGTCGCATCCCGTAGTCCTCAAGAGGCCCAGTGACCACTTCACGCAACGACTTCGAGACGCCCGACACCCCGTCGAGCAGTATCGACTCCGCCGCAGCCACCTCCGGTGCCGGTGACGGCGGAAGCAACCGATCCGACTCCCGCACCGCTCAGACCGAAGCGTCCGCCGCGGACCGTCCCGGTCTGCTCGCCCGCGCCGCCGGCGCCCCTGCGCCCCGGCGACGGAGCCGGGACCCCTGATCCGACGACGTTCAGGACGTCGGCTCGGGCCTGACCTCCGGCACCACCACCTCCCGACTGGCCGCGACCTTCCGCATCCCCCAGTCGCGCGCCCAGCGCGTGCGCCTGCGCAAGCGCCTGTCGACGCTGGCCGCCGTCGTATGCGTCACCGCCCTGGGAACGGCCGCCTGGCTCCACGAGGGCGTGGCCCAGGCCGACCTGCACCTCAACGACGGCGGCGTATGGGTCACCTCCACCTCCAAGCACCTGGTGGCCCGCCTCAACTACCCCTCCCGCGAGGTCGACGGCGCGATCCGCACCTCCTCATCCTCCTTCGACGTCACCCAGAACGCCGAGGACATCCTGGTCCCCGACTCCGGCGACGCCTCCGTCTCCTCGGTCGATCCCTCCCAGGTCGCCTTCTCCGGGCGCACCCAGCTCACCAAGGGCGTGACCATCGCCCAGGGCGGGGACCGGGTCATGGCAGTCGACAAGGTTCAGGGCACCATCCGCGCCGCCAAGGCCAAGGAGGCCGGCTCGCTGGCCGCGGCCGCCCCCGTGGTCACCGGCATGCCCGACGTCGTGGCCGCCATCGGCAAGGACGGTGCCATCCACGCCGTCTCAGCCACCAGCAAGTCGCTGGTCTCCCTGGAGACCAGCGACAAGGGCTGGAAGGAGGCCACGAACACCTCCCTGAAGCTGACCGCCGGGACCGATCTGGCCATCACCGCCGTCGGCGACCAGCCCGTGGTCCTGGAGCGCGGCACCGGCATCCTCCACCTGCCCGAGGGCAAGTCCGTCAGCCTGGGGACCTCCGGCCTGGTGCTCCAGCAGCCCGGCCCCGAGGCGGACTCGGTCCTGGTCGCCTCCCGCAACGAGCTCATCTCCGTCCCCATGGACGGGGGCAAGGTCACCAGAACGCCGTCGGCCAAGGAGGGCTCCGCCCCGGAGGGCGTGCCCGCCCAGCCGGTGCGCCTGGGCAAGTGCGTCTACGCGGCCTGGTCCGGCTCGGGCCAGTTCGTGCGCAGCTGCTCGGGACTGTTCGGCGGCGGCACCGACACCGCCCACGACGACAAGCTCGCCTCCTCCTCCGCCCCGATCTTCCGGGTCAACCGCGACGCCATCGTGCTCAACGACCTGGACACGGGCTCGGTGTGGCTACCCAACGAGGACCTCGTCCTCATCGACGACTGGACGGACAAGACCGCCCAGACCGACGACAACGCCGATCAGAAGGACGACTCGGCCAACACCTCGGACTCCCAGACCCCGCCGGAGCGCACCGAGGAGAACCATCCCCCCAAGGCGGCCGACGACAGCTTCGGCGTGCGCCCGGGCCGCTCCGCGCTCCTGCCGGTGCTGGCCAACGACTCCGATCCCGACGGTGACGTCCTCACCGCCACTCCCCAGGACAACGGCGGGTCGCTCAGGCCACCAAGGCCCAGGGCGGACTGGCTCTGCGGATGGACATCCCGGACAACGCCTCCGGCAGCTTCTCCGTGCCCCTACACGGCCGACGACGGCCGCGGGATGAGCGACTCGCCGTCGCCACCGTTGACGTCCACGGCTGGGACGTCAACGGCGCCCCTGAAGCAGATCACCACCCCCACCCTCACCGTCGCCGAGAAGGCCTCCGGCCCCTGGACGTGCTGGGCCACTGGCTGGACCCCCGACGGGGACGACCTCTACCTGGTCTCCGCCCAGGGCGAGGGCCTGACACCAGGTCTCCAACGAGGGCACCGTCACGGTGCGCGAGCTGGGCGCCGGCACCGGCACCCGCGACCTGACCGTCACCGTCTCCGACGGCCGGGAGACCACCTCCGGCGTGGTCAAGGTCGACGCAGCCGGCCCAGTCGGCTGCCGATCGCCAACGCCGACCACGTGCGCGTCGTCGCCGGCTCCAAGGCCGTCGTCTCGCCCCTGGACAACGACACCTCCCCCTCCGGGGGGACCCTGCGCCTGGCCGCGGTGCAGGAGGCCCCGGCCGGAACCTCGATCAGCATCGACCAGCAGGCCGGTGTCTTCACCTTCTCCACTGAGGCCAACGCCCAGGCCCAGACCCTACTACCTCACCCTACGACGTCATGGACGGGGCCAACACGGCCCAGGGCATCGTGCGCGTGGACGTCACGCCCAAGGCCGACGCCACCGTGCCTCCCGAGGTCGAGAACGACACCGCCCTGCTGCGCAACGGCGGCTCGACGACCATCGCCCCGCTCACCAACGACTTCGACCCCTCCGGGGGGATCCTGGTCCTGCAGTCGGTCAAGACCCCGCCGGACCTGGGGTCACCGTCACGGTCGTGGACCACCCCTGCTGCAGATCAGCGCGGCCAGCACCGTCCCGGCCAACCTGACGGTGGAGTACACGGTCACCAACGGCACCTCCAGCGCCACCGGGAAGGTGTCCATCGTCCCGGTGACCCAGTCCCAGCCCCAGCCACCGGTGGTCACCAATGACACCGCCGTCGTGCGAGCCGGCGACGTCGTCACCGTGCCGGTTCTGGACAACGACTCCTCCCCTGCCGGTCTCAACCTGTCGGTGGACTCCCAGGTGAGCCTGGTGGGCGACGAGCTGGGCACCGCCTGGGTCAGCGAGAACACCGTCCGCTTCCGCGCCGGCAACCAGCCCGGCCGCACCTCCTACGCCTACACGGCCAAGGACGACCAGGGCCAGACCGCCTCGGGCATTCTCACCGTGGAGGTGCGCGCCCAGGACGCCGAGCACAACTCCGCGCCCCTCACCGCGCAACCTGAGGCTCGCACCCTGGCCGGCTCGGCCACGAACATCACCGTGCCGCTGGACGGCATCGACCCCGACGGCGACTCGGTGAGCCTCGTGGGCCTCAACCAGGCCCCCTCCTTGGGCTCAGTGGAGATCAACTCCTCGTGGCTGACCTACACGCCCTCCGAGGGAGCCACCGGCACCGACACCTTCACCTACGTCGTCGAGGACCGCTTCGGGGCTCAGGCCACCGGCACGGTCCGGGTGGGCGTCGCCCAGGCCTCGCCCCTCAACGTGGCCCCGGTGGCCACCGACGACCTGGTCGTGGCCAAGCCCGGACGCACCGTGGCCGTGGACGTGCTGTCCAACGACCTGGACACCGACGGCGACAGTCTCTCCCTGGAAGGCGACCCGGTCTCCTCCGACCCCTCCCTGGGCGTGTCCACCCGCGCCGGCCGCCTGGTGCTCGACCTGCCGGAGAAGGAGGGCAACCACTCGGTCACCTACACCGTCTCCGACGGACGCGGCGGCACCGACACCGGCACCGTCACCGTCCAGGTCTCGAACAACGCACCCCTGGCCAACCCGGTAGGCGTGGACGACTACGTCACCGTCGACCAGGTCGACGCCAACGGCCGGGTCACCGTCCCGGTCCTGGACAACGACAAGGACACCGACGGCTCGCCGTGGGACCTCAAGCTGTCCTCCTCCGACCCCGACGTCGAGGTGGGCAAGGACTCCCTGAGCCTGACGGTGGGCGAGACCCAGCGGCTCGTGCTCTACACGATCACCGACGCCGACGGGCTGACCGGCCACGCCGTCGTCGTCGTGCCTGCCCGCTCGGCCCTGCGGCCCCGCATCAACCCCTCGGCCGTGCCCGCCCGGGTGCTGGCGGACAAGACCACGGACATCAGCCTGTCCTCCTACATCCTCACCCGAGAGGGCACCAAGCCCGTCATCTCGGACACCTCCTCCATCCACATGGCCAAGGGCACCAAGGACGCCAAGGTCGCCTCGGGCGGGTCCGCGCTGTCCTTCACCCCCGACTCGGGCTTCACCGGGCAGACCTCGGTGACCTTCACCGTGGCCGACGGCACCGGTTCGGACGCCCTGAGCTCGACGCTCACGCTGCCGATCATCGTGGAGTCCTCGACGAACCGGCCGCCGACCTTCACCCCCACCGAGGTAACGGTGGCCCCCGGCGAGGGGGCCGTGACGGCCAATCTGGCAGCCATGGCCACCGACCCCGACCCGAGTGACAAGCTCTCCTTCCAGGCCGGTCCCGCCCCCGCGGGATTCGAGATCTCCCTGAGCGGCTCGACGCTGTCCGTCAAGGCCTCCGACAAGACCGCCGAGGGCACCACGGGCTCCATCCCGATCACGGTCTCCGACGGCGTCAACCCGCCGGTGAGCGCCTCCCTGCCCGTGCGGGTCAGCGCCTCCAACAAGCCCCGCATGACCACCGCCCCGATCAACCTGGAGTCCCGCAACGGCGAGGCGGTCAGCACCGACGTGTCCAAGGCGGTGAGCAACCCCTTCCCGGACAAGCCGATCACCCTGTCCGGCACCCCGACGATCACCTCCGGCCAGGGCTCGATCAGCGCCTCGGGAACCACCGTGACGATCACCCCCAACAGCGGGTTCCACGGCACCATCACCGCGCAGTACAAGGTGCTGGACTCCACCGGCTCGGAGTCCCGGGCCGTCACCGGCACCATCACCGTGCAGGTCGGTGGGGTGGCCCCCGCCGCCCCCTCCGGGGTGAGCGTGGTCCCCGTGGGCGCCGACTCGGCACGCGTGTCCTGGGCCGACGGCTCCGCCAACGGCTCCCCCATCACCGGCTACAAGGTCAGTGTCAACGGCACCGAGCAGTCCTGCTCGACCTCGAACTGCCTCATCAGCGGCCTGACGCCCGGTCAGAGCTACAGCATCCAGGTCGTGGCCACCAACAAGTACGGCGACTCCGAGGCCGCGACGGTGTCCTACCAGCACAACGCCACCGCTAAGACCCCGGCTGCGCCCACACTGACAGCCGGCTCGGGCAAGGTCACCGCCACCTGGACCGAGGTGGACGACCCCTTCGGGGGCACGACGACCTATGACGTGCGCCTGTCGGACGGCAGCGTGCAGACGGGCGTCTCCGGGAGCTCGGCCTCCTTCGACGTCGCCCCGGGACGCGCCTACACCGCTCAGGTGCGCGCCAGGTCCAGCCAGGGGACGGTCTCGGAGTGGTCCTCCCCGTCCAACTCGGTGACGCCCTACGGCGAGCCCGGCACCCCCGGGACTCCCGTCATCACCCCCAACGGGGACACGGTCACCATCGGCTGGCAAGCCGCTAACGGCAACGGCAGCCCCGTGAGCTACACGCTGCACTACTCCAACGGGCACACCAGCGACTCCAAGAACGTGGGAGGGGCCACCTCCACCACGGTCTCGGTCTCGCGCGGGACCTGGACCTTCTGGGTCGAGGCCGACAACGGTCACGGCACCAAGACCTCGGGCCAGGCCAGCTACGCCTACAAGCCGACCCCGCTGACGCCGTCGACCCCGGCCGTCAAGGCCACCGGCAACAGCGGCGAGCTGTCCGTGAGTGCCTCACCCCGCGCCGGCAACGGCTGGAGCGTGGGCGAGCTGACGGTGGAGTACTCCGTCGATCAGGTCACCTGGACCAGCTCCTCGACCATCCGGGGACTGACTGACGGGCACGCCTACACCGTCTACGCCCGCACCAACGGCGGCGGCCAGTACTCCGACGTCGTCGCCTCCTCGCCGGTGGCGCCCTACGGCCCGCCGTCGGCTCCCTCGGTCAGCTGTGAGCTCACCGGCAAGAAGCAGAAGAAGGTCTCCTGCTCCTGGAACCCCGGGGCCAACAGCGGCGCCGGCGCCGAGTACGAGCAGACCGACGACGGCGGCAAGTCCGTGGAGAACGTCGAGATCGGCGACACCTATGACGGCAAGCTCAAGCGCGGTGAGTCGCTCACCTGGTGCGTGCGGGCCCGGACCAACGCCGGTACCTCCGAGTGGGGCTGCGACACCGTCACCAGACCGTCCAAGGCCGACAACGATGACAACGATGATGACGATGACAAGAAGCAGGCCTACCCGGTCGGCACTGAGCAGCAGTTCTACGTGGACTACACGCAGAGGTGCCACCCCTTCGGCCCCTGGGGCACCTGCTACCAGATGGTCTTCGACATCTCCGGAAACCCCAACAGCACCGTGTCCTGCGGCTACTGGTACTGGGACACCTGGAACTGGCAGCCCTGCCTGGAACGAGGAGGAGATCGCTCTCGACAAGAACGGCTACGCCCGACACACGTTCCCGCACAGGACGCCGAACTGGGACCAGACCATCACCTGCACCCAGCAATAACCGGTTCATTAACCGGATCGATGCCCAGTACGCAACAAGTCACACACCCACCTCTCTCCACCCGAAGGATCATTGATTCCATGCCGATGACTCCCGAGAACGCGACATGGTTCGCTGACGCCTTCTCCACCATTGTCAACAACGTCGGTCAGGCGCTGCTCGACAAGGAGGACGTAATCAAGCTGGCCCTGACCACCATGCCTCCGAGGGCCACCTCCTGCTCGAGGACGCCCCCGGCACCGGCAAGACGGCCCTGGCCCGGGCCCTGGCGGCCTCGGTGCAGGGGACGCACTCGCGCATCCAGTTCACCCCCGACCTGCTTCCCAGTGACATCACGGGTGTGACGATCTACGACCAGAAGACCGGCAACTGGGACTTCCACGCCGGCCCGATCTTCTCCTCCATCGTCCTGGCCGATGAGATCAACCGGGCCAGCCCCAAGACCCAGTCCGCCCTCCTGGAGGTCAGTGGAGGAGTCCCAGGTGACGGTCGACGGCGTGCGTCATACGACCGAGCGCCCTTCATGGTCATCGCCACCCAGAACCCCATCGAGCAGGCCGGCACCTACCGCCTGCCCGAGGCCCAGCTCGACCGCTTCCTCATGAAGACCTCCGTGGGCTACCCCAACCGGGAGGCGCTCACCCGGATCCTGTCCAGCTCGGCCCACCCGGACCGCTCCAAGAGCCTGTCCGCGGTCGTGGCCTCTCCGTGGTGGCCTCCATGGCCGACCTGGCCGCGGAGAACCACATCGAGAACTCGGTACTGGACTACATCGGAGCGCTGGTGGAGGCCACGCGCGCAGCCGACGAGACCCGCATGGGCGTGTCCACCCGTGGCGCCATCGGCATGGCTCGGGCCGCCCGGGTGTGGGCGGCCTCCCAGGGACGCAGCTACGTCCTGCCCGACGACGTCAGGGGACCTCGCCGAGGTCGTGGGCCCACCGCCTGGTCATGGACCCCGACGCCGAGTTCACCGGCGCCACCGCCTCCGGCGTCATCACCGCCGCCCTGGCCCAGGTCCCCGCCCCCACGACCCGCGACTGAACCGCATGACGCCTCAGACGACGTCGAAGAAACCTGCCCGCCAGGCCCGTCCGGGCTCGGCGGGCCGGTCCGGCGCATCCACCTCCTCCGCCGCGGCCCCGACATCCTCGGGGACGCCGGCGTCCGCGCAGTCCGCGTCGTCGGCCGCGTCGTCGACCTCCGCGAGCGAGGCCCTGAGCGCCAGGCCCTCGCAGTCCCGGGCTGACCGCACTGGCCGCGGCGGCGCTGCGGCCACTGCGCTGGCTGATGCACACCGTGACCCCTGATCGGATGGGGCAGCCTGGTGCTGCTGGCGGCGTGCGGACTGACCGGGGCCGTCATGGGCTGGCAGGAGGCGTGGAGCGCCGCGGCCGCCGTCGGCATCGTCGCGGTGAGCGCCTGGCTGTGGCTCATCCCCCGCCGCGGCTACTCGGTCAACCACAACCTCCTCGAGCCCCGCGTCACCGTGGGCGACCACGCCCTCATCCGCCTGACCGTCACCAACCCCCGCACCCGGCCGCTGCTGCCCTCGCGTATGGAGATGCCGGTGGGGCCGGGGCGCGCCGTCTTCGTCGTGCCGACCCTGACCCCCGGGGCCGTCCACGAGCGCGGCTTCGTCCTGCCCACGCAGCGCCGCGGCATCGTCACCGTCGGCCCGGTCCTGGCGGTCCAGCGCGATCCGGTGGGGCTGCTTCAGCGCGAGCGCTCCCTGAGCACCCCGCAGCACATCCACATCCACCCGCGCACCGTGCGCCTGGGCACGGTCCTGCACGGCGTCCTGCGGGACATCGAGGGCGCCGTCACCCAGGACCTGTCCAGCTCCGACGTCGCCTTCCACGCCCTGCGCGAGTACGTGCCCGGAGATGACCGACGCAACGTCCACTGGCGCACCACCGCGCGCACCGGCCGGCTCATGGTGCGTCAGTTCGAGGAGACCCGCCGCTCCAGCCTGCTCGTCCTGCTGTCCACCCGCCAGGAGGACTACGCCGGCGAGGAGGACTTCGAGACCGCGGTGTCGATCGCCTGCTCACTGGCCATGGACGCGATCCAGGACGGGCGCGAGGTCCGCTTCATCACCCAGATCGGGGCCCTGCCCACCTCCTCCGCCCTGCGGATGCTGGACACGTCCTGCCTGCTGAGCACCGGTGAGGACGACTTCGGCTGTGACCTCCTGGTGCGACACGCCTGCACGGCGCACCCCGATGCCTCTATCGTCGTCCTCGTCACCGGCCAGCAGGTGGACCGCGCCGTGCTGGCCCGGGCTCGCGGCTTCGCCCCGCTGCCCATGGTGACCGTGGCCCTGCGCGCGGGCCAGCACGGCCTGTCGCGCCACCACGCCGGAACGATGCCGGTCGTGGACATGGACCGTCTTGAGCAGCTTCCCACCGCCCTGAGGCGAGCACTATGACCCCCACGACGACCTCACCACCGCCTCCCCGCACCGCGGGCTCTCGATCTCGGGCGCCTCGCCGGCCGGGGCGTCCTCTCCGGCCGAGGCCCCTCACAGGTCACCGCCGCGCCCTTGAGCGGCTCGGGACGAGTCCGCCTCCTGGTCGACGGCGACGGCGTCGCGCACGCGCAGCCTCTACAGCAACGAGACGACGCGTCGGGCCCGCTCGATCACCGGCGCCGGCCCGCTCCTGTCGCGCCCCTCCCGGCCGGCCCTCTCCGCCCGCCGCTTCCTGCCTCCCCGGCGCGGCACCAGCCGCCCACGCTGGCGGCCGCGGCCCTCGAGCTGGTCCTCGCGGCCGGGATCCCGCCATCGGTGCGGTCCCTTTCCTGCCGGTCTTCGCCTCGTGGCAGGCTGCCTGGCCGTCGGCTACGGCGCACTCATCGGCGCCCTGACCTCGTTGGTCTGTTCGCGCCTGCGCCTGTCGGTGCTGCCGAGCATGGCGGCCCTGGCGCTGGTCCACGTCCTGGTGGCCCCGTGGCTGCTGACCGATGTCGGCTCCGGGACGACGGCGATCAAGACGGTGCTGGGCTCCACGATCACCGTATGGCGAGACGCCCTGACTCGTGCCGATGCCGCTGAGCCCTTCAGCGGCATGACGGTGCTGCCCTGGTTGACCGGGCTGGTGGTCTCAGCGCTGGCGACCCGCCTCATCCTGGCGGGCCGTGAGGTTCTGGCTGGCCTGATCCTGGCCTGCCTGCCCGCCGTCGGCATCGGCTGGGGTGGGCAGGAGGCCGTGCGCCCCACCGTGCTGGGCGTCCTGTTCGTCGTCGGGATCCTGGCGCTGTGGACCTGCGGTTCCCTGCGGCAGCGGCGCAGTCACGTCGTCGAGGCCCTGACCTGAACTCCTTCTCGACGACCTCGGGCGCCACGAGCGCCCGCTCCACCGGGGACCTGGGTCGGGCGGCCCTGCGCGGGACGGTCATCGCCGCCGTGCTGCTCCTGGTCACCTCCCTGGCTGCCATGGTCCTCACCCCCGCCGTCCCCACCTCCCGGACGGTGGTGCGCGACCTGTTCCAGCCGCCGCTGGACGTGACCGAGTACGCCAGCCCACTGTCCCTGGTGCGCACCCTGGAGACCGACAAGGCCCACACCCGGCTCATGAAGCCCATCAACCTGCCCTCAGGCGGACGCATCCGCATCGCCGCCCTGGACTCCTACGACGGGCTGTCGGCCCACATCGGCCAGAACGAGAACGGGCAGTCGCGCTTCGAGCGCATCGGTGACAAGACCCAGCTGACGGCCAGCCGGCTCGACGGGCGCAAGCAGACCTCCTCGCTGACCATCGAGGACTACAGCTTCCCCTGGGTGCCCACCATGCCCGAGACGATCCGCATCGAGTCCTCCGGGCCGCGTCAGTCGGCTCTGCGCGAGGGCATGTACTACGACAAGTTCTCCTCCACCGGGATCGCCACCAGTGGCCTGGCCTCGGGCGACGTTCTCACCGAGCGGGTCGCCCCCTACACCGCGCCCTCCGAGGCCTCCCTCAACAAGGCCTCCCTGGCGCAGACCTCGCTGGGTCCGGTCGAGCAGGTGCCGTCGTCGGTGGCCTCCCTGGCCAAGGAGATCGTCGGAGCCGAGTCCAACCCCATCGCTCAGATCCGGGCGCTCCAGCAGCGCCTGCGCACGAGCTACTACTCCGACGGCACCAAGAGCCCCTCCCAACCCGGGCACGGGGCCGCACGCATCGCCTCCATGGTGGAGGCTGACTCCCTCATCGGCGACGACGAGCAGTACTCGGTGCTCATGATGCTCATGTGCCGCTCGCTCAACATCCCGGCCCGCGTCGTCATGGGCTTCGACCCGGCCACCGACGGCGATGCCAAGACCGTCACCGGCGAGGACGTCAAGGCCTGGGTGGAGATCCCCTTCGAGGGGCTGGGCTGGGTGTCCTTCGACGTCACGCCGGACCGCGACCAGGTTCCCCAGCAGCAGACCACCCAGAAGGTCTCCAACCCCGAGCCCAACGTCCTCCAGCCCCTGCTGCCCAACGAGGACCCGGCCCAGCTGCCCCCCAACTACGAGGACCCGCAGCGCGACGACCCCCAGGACAAGGACAAGGGCGGTCTGCCGACCGCGGTCATCGCCGTCGGAGGTTCCATCCTGGCGATCACGATGATCGTAGGCTCGGTCCTGGGGTGGAAGGCCTGGCGCCGCCGCCGCCGGCGCGCACGCACCGGTGTCGGTAAGGCCCTGGGGGCCTGGGAGGAGATCCTCGACCGGGCCCGCGACCTGGGACGCTACCCCGGGTGGGGAGCCACTCGGAGGGAGGCGGCTGCGCAGCTGGCTCCTCACTTCCCTCAGGTCGATCTGCCTCGATTCGCCGGAGCAGTTGACACCCAGGTCTTCAGCTCCGGGGAGCCGCCATCGTACGCTCTAGGGGAGTTGTGGGAATCCTCAGATGCGATCGTCCGCTGCATGGGGGCGGAACGCTCGCGCCTGGGGCGGGTATGGGCCCGTCTGTCCCCGCGCTCCCTCGTCCATCCCGCCGGCAGGCGGTCACGTCCCCCCAGGAGGTTGCGGTCATGACGATCACTGCTGACGCCCGTAGCAGCGCTTCGACCGCTGCGGGCCCACCGGCGTCCTCCCGCCCATCCGACGACGCGACGCACACCGACGTCGTCAGTCCGTACGGCACGGCGCCGAGCACCCCCGATTCCCCGCACGGCGGAGCACAGACGGCCGACTCCCGGGGCTCGGAGCCCGGTGCGGCCCGGACGTCCTCGCACACGACCTCCTCTGCGCACCGCCGCCTCCCCCCGGCCCCGGTGCGGGCACGCGTGGTCGCCGGGGTCATCGATCTCGTCATCGGCTCACTTCTGGTGGGGGGCCTGACCGCCGTCATCTGGCGGGTGGGCGGCCGCCCGGTGCTGACCAGTGGACCCATCGCCTTCGGGCTGGTCGTCGGGGCGCTGGCTCACCATCGCCGCCACCGGCTGGTCCCCTGGGCGGGAGGCTGCTCAGATCCGCATGCTGGGGCCCGCCACCAGACCCCCTCACCGCTGGGTTCCTTCCTCCACGCCGATCTCATCCTGGCCGTCAGCATCACCACGCTCGGCCTGGGCACCATCGCGCTCATGCGTACGGCGGCCGCCGACCCCGAGGGGCGCGGCTGGCACGACAAGCTCTCCGGGATGGCGCTGCTCAGCGCCCGCAGAACGAAGCGTCCTGCGCGGCCCGTCTCCTCGGCGACCGAGCCGCAGGGCGCCCCGCCACCGAGCCCGACTCCTCCAGCCCCCGGGCCGATGCCGGGGCCGAGGCACCGGAGGCATCCTCCGCCCAGGACATCGGTGAGGCGTGGGATGCTGCCAGGCGCGCCTCCCTGTCCTCTTCCGAGTCTCTTCCGGCGGGCAGAGCACCACGAGCCAGGAGCCCGCCGCGGCCCCCTCCTCTCCGGCCGCTGAGGCACCAGACGAGTCCGCCTCCCGCACTCAGCACTCCGAGCGGGCTGAGCGCAAGGCTGAGAAGAAGGCTGGGAAGGCGGCTCGGGGCAAGAAGGCCAGGAAACGCGGCCCTCGTCCGGGCTCGACACGCGCACGCTCAGGTCAGGAGGCGGCACAGGAGGCGCAGCAGGCCACCACGGCGGGTCCCCAGAGCAGCACCGAGGCCGGCGCCACCGAGTCCTCCGGCAGGAGCGCGCACCCGACGACGTCGGATCCGGTCTCCTCCTCGATCCGTCGACCCCGCCCGGCCCGCCCTGGGGCGACCCGCACGCCATGCTGGTCGTGCCTTGAGTACTGGCTCGTCGAGCGGCTACGCATCAACGGCCTCAGAAACCTCCGCCGAGGAACAGGCCCTGAGCACAGCTGCCGCGGCGACCACAGCCACGTCTCAGAGCGCGGCCAAGGCCACCAAGGCGGCGACCGTCTCATCGTCGGCCTCTGCGAAGTCGGCGGCCTCCGCCGGTCCGGCGATCGTGGAGACCGACGCCCAGGCCGTTGCCGTCGCCTCCGCCACCCCTATGGACCCTCAGGCATCCGCTGCGATGGCTGCGGCCCGGGCCGAGTCCCGGCCGGCGGTGGAGAAGTCCTTGAGGCCCCCGACGGGTTCGGTCGACGAGGACGCGGTCGCCACCGCCCCCGAGGCCCTGGAGGATACCGAGGCTGCGACTTCCCCGGCTCAGGAGGATAAGGAACCGGCACCGGCCGCCCCCACCGAGGCCATGGAGCCGACAGCGGACGACACGGCACCAGAGGCATCATCAGAGCCGATCAGCTCGGCACCGGCCGAGGAAGCCGATGAACCAGCTGAGGAAGCCCAGGAGGCGGCTGACGAGCACGCCGAGGAACCAGTCGAGGAACCGGTCGATGAACCGGCTGCCGACGTCGAGGAACCATCCGACGAGCCGTCCGAGGCGGGCGTCGAGGAGTCGCCGGCAAGCGATTCACCGAGCTCCGACGACGCCGCGTCGCAGCAGCCCTCGCCGATGGACACCGAAACCGCTACGCTCGACGTTGTGGAGGACGCACCGTCTCAGCCCACGGATGACACCGACAGCCGGGGTGACGAGGCCGAGAAACCCTCGACCCATGCGCCGCCCTCATCTGAGCACCCGGCCGATCAGCAGCAGTCCGAAGCGACGACGCCCTCAGCGGAATCCTCCAAAACTGCTGATGATTCCGAGGCATCTCAGTCCTCCACGTCGCACGATGCGACTTCCACACCACAAGTCCCGCGCTCACAAGCCACAGAACCCGTAACATCACAAACGATGGAACCACGACACGCCCACGCCCAGCGCTGGAGGATTCAGCCCGGTCACACCGGCAAGAAGGCCTCCGGCTCGTCTGCTGCACCTACCGAGGATCAGCGAGAGTCGGTGTCACAGCCCGGCGTTCCTCGTCGCGAGAGCCTCTTCACCACCGAGCGGCAGCGCTTCGCTGCCGGAGCCGGCCCCGTCCCGGAGGTCGCGCACACCTTCGACACCTCCAGCATCCTGCCCTCGGGGGACCGCAACACGCAGGCCCTCATCGACTCGGTGCCCTGGTCCTCGGTTCCCACCTCGGTTGATGCCGCCACGGTGGACTCCCTGCCGGAAGGGGTCGTCGTCTCCGACGACGGCTTGCCCCAGCAGCCGACGACGGTTTCGGCGCCTGCGCAGCACGCCTCCCCGATGGACCTGACCAACCCCGCCACCGTGCCCGGTGGTGTCCCGGCCGCCTCGGAGGGCACGGCACACCCTGACCGTGCGCAGCCACCGCAGCCATGCTCGGACCTCTGCCGGCAGTGCGACGAGCGCGGCCGTCCCGGAGGAGACCCCCTCGCGCCGGCCTCACGCCTCACACCGTTTCGCGGGGCCGGGAATCCCCTCGCCCACGGATGGACGCGCCGTCCCCAGTGAGTCCCGCAGCGATGCACGCGCCGCGGATGCCGGCACCGTTCGTCACGAGCGCTCCGCCTCCGTTCAGGCGCCGGAGCAGCCCCGCACGGGTGTGTCCAGGCGCAGTGCAGGCAGCGTGCCGGAGGCGGCCACGCCGGTCTCCTCCCCCGCTGCAGGTGCCTCCCGGTCCCCGCTCACCCCGGTTCCTGACGCGAGCGCCCAGACTGCCACGCCGTCGCTCCCGTCGGCCTCCTCGGCCGCTCCGGCCCTGTCGGTACGTCTCGTCCCGCTGCTGGGCGGCAACCCGATCCTCATCCACGAGCCCACGGTGGTGGGCCGCGACCCCGACAACATCTCGGCCTACCCCGGGGCGGAGCGCGTCGCTCTTGACGATCCCACCCGCTCGGTGTCCAAGACGCACGCGGCGATCTTCCCGCTGCTGGACGGAGTGTGGGTCACCGACCTGCACTCCACCAACGGGACTCGGGTGGAGTACCGCGATGGGCGCACCGTCGAGGCCGTTCCGGACAAGGCCCTGTCCGCCCTGGAGGGCAGCACGATCTTCTTCGGCCGCATCGCCTTCAAGGTGGAGGTCGTCTGAGTCCCGCACCGGTTCCCCTCAAGCGCTGGGGCCCGCACTCCTGGACAGGAGTGCGGGCCCCAGTGGCTATGGTCTCGACGGCGCTCACTCAACGACGTCTCGGGCGTGATCCCCTCGGGACGCGACCTCAGGGAGTGTCGACGCAGGCGGTCTTGGCCGGGGACGCCTTACCGTCCGCGCGCACCGCGGTGACCTCGAGGCAGGTGCGAGCCGGCTGGGCGTCCACGACGACCTCATTGGTGCGCACGGAGTCCAGCTCGGTCTCCTCATCGGGCAGCTTGACCCGGTAGAGGTAGCTGCCGGACCAGTTCGTCTCCGGCTCACCCCAGCTGAACTTCACCGTGCCGTCGCCCTGCGCCTCGCCGACAATATCGCCGACCATGGGAACTGAGGCCTGCAGGGGGTTGGCGTCGGGCTGCGGGGCGATCGTGGCAATGGGATTGTTGGGCTTCTTCTGCTTGTCCTGGTTCTGGGAGACCACGATCGCGGCGACGACGGCCGCCACCATGGCCACGACCAGCAGACCGGTCAGCACGCCCCGCATGCGGTTCGGGCGGCCCGTCTCACCAGCCTCCGAGTCCGACGACGAGCCCTTGTCCTCGCCGTCGGGCTCCACCCGCATGGCGATGTGCTCGCTGGTGACATCGACCTGGTTGAACACCCCCATCTTCGTGGCGGTGTCGGTCTCGTCGTGACTGGGGCGCCGAGCCGACTTCGCGGCCTTGTCCGGCTCCTGGAACAGGTCAACGGTCGTGATCGGCAGGTCGAGCTCGGCCTGGACCTGCTGAAGCGCGCGGGCGAAGGCCAGCGCCGTCGGGTAGCGCGAGTCCGGGTTCTGTCCATCGCCACCGACAGCACGCGGTGCAACGACGGCGGGCGTCCTGGCGCCCCAGCGGAGGCAGGGGGTCCTTGACGATACGGCGGGAGAGCTCGTAGACATCCGGGATTCCTGTCGGTCTCGAAGGGCTGCGCCCCGTGAGCATCGCGAAGGTGGTCGCCCCCAAGGAGTAGATGTCGGAGGCGGGATTGGCCGAGCGCATCCCGACCAGCCTGCTCGGGCGGGGCCCAGGGCACACTCATCCCCGCAGCCCCTCGGTCCCCTCCGGGCCGCTCATGGCGGAGATGCCGAAGTCCGAGAGCACCGGACGACGGTACGTGGTGAACAGGATGTTGGCGGGCTTGATGTCCCGGTGGACGATGCCGGCCCGGTGAGCGGTCTCCACCGCCCGGCGATCTGGATCGCCGTGGACAGGGTCTCAGCGACATTGAGGGGACCCTGGCGCAAGATGGCGCCCAGCTGCGGCGGCGGGCAGTACTCCATGACCAGGAAGGGGTGGCCATCGGCGGAGACGCCCGCACCGTAGATGGACAGGATGGCCGGGTGGGAGGAGACCCGCGCCATGAGAGCTCGCCTCCCTGGAGAGACTCGAAGCGGGAGGCGGTCTTGTCCTCCACGTCAGCGTTCATGACCTTGACCGCGACCTCGCGGCGGGGCATGTGCTGCTCGAAGAGGTAGACCGTGGAGTAGCCTCCCGCTCCGAGTCTCTCCAGGTACGTGAACCCGGAGATGACCGGAGGCGGTCCCTTGTGATCCAGCATCAGGGGAGGTTCTCAAAGGCGAGGGTCTGACCATCGCCGAGGTCGAGGACGTCTCCGCTGCGCAGGAGCACCGGGTTCGCCGAGGACAGGCGCACGGGCGCCTCGTTCTGGCGGTTGAGAACGGTGCCATTGCAGTTGCCCAGGTCCTGGGCCAGAACGCTCCACGCATCCAGGTCGATGAGGATGTGGTTGCGGGAGACGAGCTGGTTGGGGCTGGCGACGGTCAGCGGGCGGAGGGGGACCTCCGCGACGCTGGTGATGTCGTCGGCCACAGGGTTGCGACCCACCAGGAGGGGACGGTTGAGCTCGATGCTCTCGCCGCCGGAGGTGACCACTCGCCCCAGAGGGGGGCAGGCCACCGACTTGGCCGGACGGTTGAGCTCAGCTCCGCAGACGCGGCATACGGTGTAGTTCGTGGGGTTGGGGGTGACCCTGGGGGCACACCGCCGACAGCACGATCCGGATGGCGTCGGGTTCACTGGGAGAGCTCGCCGAGACCGGGGTGGCTGGGCTGGAGGGCCCGGTGCCCACGAGGGAGACGAGCTCGCCGACCAGGTCCTCGGGCAGGCCGTTGATGGTCTGTCCGTCGTGGTCCCCACGACCGAGCTCCGCGGTCGCCGGCTCGCCGCCGGAGGGCTGCACGAACTCGACCACTGCAGCATCCGCGGACGCGGATCCGGTCGGCTCGGCGGCCTCCGCCGACTGGCTCGGCTCCAGGGGACCGAGCCCCTGGTTGAGCAGCTCGGCGCGCAGCTCCTGGGAGAGGTCCCCGGGCAGGCCGTTGATGGTCTGACCGTCGTGGTCCCCGGAGCGTACGGGCTCTTCCTCGGCGTGCGCCTGCGCGGCGGCCTCGGCAACAGCAGTGGCCTCCGCGACCACAGCGGCCTCGGCGGCCCTCAACGGGCACGAAGTCGGCCGGGGTCTGGGCGACCTCGGTGACCCCAGTGGCAGCGTCCTGATACCAGCAGCCTCAAGATCCCTCGCTCGACGGGGGCGGAGGGCGGGATCATGGCCTCTGCCTCCTGAGCGGAGGGATCGGCAGGGCCGGGATATCGAAGACGGGGGCGATCAGCAGATCCTCATCGGAGGTCTCCGGTGAGGACTGGGTGGCGACCTCAGCAGCCTCAGGGGTCTGGGCGTCCGGGATCGTAACAGGGGCCTCGACCGACTCGACCGGCTCGGGCGACAGCGTCACCTCGGTCACCTCGGTCACCTCGGTCACCTCAGCGGCCTCGGAGATACCGGCCACGACGGCCAGCAGGTCAGCGGGTCCCTCGGAGTCGGCGCTCAGGGCAGGCTCCTCGGAGGCGTCGGAGTCCTCGGTGGAGTCCTCGGACTGACCGGCGGTGGACTCGTCGGCTGCAGCAGCCTCAGCGGCCTCGAGGGACGCGGCGAGCTCGGCACCATCGAGGGCCTGCTGCTCGGCGTTGTCCTGCGCGATCTCGATGAGGTCGTCGACGACGTCAGCGGAAGCAGCGGTCTCGGCAGGCGCCCCTTCAGACGAGTCGTCCTGCTCCGAGCGTTCCGACGAGGCGGACTGACGGCGCGAGGCGCGGCGCGATGCCCGACGGGAGGACCGAGAGGTCCTCACGGCAGCAGCGGGGGTTCCGGCGGAGCCGGCAGAAGCGGTGGAGTAGTCAGGACCAGCCGGGTCAGGGTCATCGTCGTCGGAGTCACCGGACCCCTTCGACGATGCACGGCTGGGGACGGGGTCCCGCTCGACTTCTCCGATCCGCGCAGCACCAGGTGACCGGTGCTCACGACGGCGTCAACCGCCGGGCGGCGCACCTGTCCGGCGCCGTCGGGCGCGCTGACGATGACCGAGTTGGGGGCGGTCACGGTCGTCTCGAACCAGGTGGTGACCGCGGAGGCGTCGAGCGCCTTGCCGTCGACCTCCATCTGCGGGGCACCGCGCAGCGCCACGTGGAAGACGTCCTCGGGCGCCGAGACGGCGAGCACGAAGTCCGGGATCGCACCCAGACGTCCGCCCATCCCCATCACCAGCTCATCCAGGGCCCGCGTCAGCGAGGCCTCCTCACTGCGCAGCAGCCGCCACAGGCGCTCGGTGAGGTCCTGCGGCACCGACGGGGGCAGGATCATCACAGCACGTGGCGTGACCACGCCTGTCCACGAACCCTCGGTCCACCAGACCTCGTTGTTCGCGCTGCTGTTCGGGCTGTTTGTCATCATTTTTCTCCTCAACGGACGATACAGACACCGTCACCCAAGTATGCCTGCCGTCCCCGGTGCACGTACTCCGCTCGGCCGGGTGAGAGTCGGTGAACCCCCTCCTCGTCCTCGATGTGGGTGCCGTTCGTCGAACCCAAATCTGTGACGAGAACCCCATCCGAAGCGGGCACGAAAAGAGCGTGCGTCTTGGACACGGAGTCCTCCGAACGGAGCACCGCGACGAGCTGCGCATCGGGGTGGGACTCGATCGGGGCCGGCCGGCGCCCGAGAACAATCGGCCCCAGAACTGGGATTACTGAGCCCTCAACCACCAGGGAGCAGGCTGACACCGAGGTCGGCCTGGCACTGAGAAGAACCGTTCCGGCCAGTCGGTCGAACCAGGTGCGCTGTTCAGCACGCCATAGTGAGAGAATCCACAACACCAAGGGGGGCCAGCCCTGCGGTTGCCACCAAAGACAGGCCTAAAAATGCGACGTAAATCACCGCCGAGCGTCCAGGAGGGCTATTCGTCTCCGCAACCCTCCGCAGCCGGACCCCCGTCACCAGCCCACCGGGTGTGGCGCCTGTCATCGCCATCATGGCAGTCATCACAGCAAGAAGCAGCACAACCGCCCCGACAGCGAATAAGATTCCACAGCAGCGCTCCGTGACGGCACACAGTGCGATGATGAGCCCCGCATCCACCAGCACGCGGACCACACGTCGGCGTGCGGATGCAGGCATAATTGTCGTATGTCGCTCTCGGGTCCTCATAGGACAGACATGGTAGGCGCCCAGCCCACTGCCTCGCAGTCGGATGACGTCTCGGAAGGAACACACAGTGCAGATCGCGGTCACTCCTGATCCCCAGCGATGGGTGATCATCCCGCCCTTCCCACCTCCGGGGTGGGCGCGGGAGGAGGCCAGGCACCGCAGCGCCCACCTGGGAGTGACCGGACCGCAGTGGCGCTCCGAGCTGGAGTCCTTGCTCAACGAGTTGCAGGCCATGGAGCGCCAGGGGCGCTTCGCCCGTCTCATGCATATCGACGACGTCGCCCATCCGCCCTTCGTCGTCGACCCTCAGTCTGGAGATCGCCAAGGATGACGGCTCCAGGAGGGCGCCGTGCCACCCAGCGTCATCTCGTCGCCGCGCTCCTGCCTGAGGCCGAGCTGGTGCGTCTACGGCCGGGCCCGGACATGGTGGGGTTCTCCGCCTTCTACGAGTCCAACGGCCCCACCCAGGGCGTCGTCGTCCTGAGGCTGGCGGGCCTGCCCACGGTCCCGGTGGACCTGGTCATGCGCCTGTGGGGTGCCGCCGCCGAGGACATCGCTCCCAACCTGGATCATCTCGTCGAGCTGGCACGCCAGGTCGCCCCCCGTCGTCTGAGCGGCCTGGGCAGTCATGAGCAGCGACGACGCCGCTCCAGTCCCCGCCTCATCCCTCTCCCCGAGCCCCGCTCCCTCCCCACTGCTTCCAGCGACAAGGCCCCAGGGCCGCCACGGCGCCTGTCAGTCCTCCAGCGCCTCCGCCGCCTCGAGCCACTGCTCCTCCAGATCGGCGTGGGTCGCCTCAGCGGCCACGAGCTCACGGCCGAGCTCGGCCAGCCCCCCGACCCGGTTCGGGTCTGCCGAGACCTCCTCCATGCGCGCGTGCAGGGCGGCGAGGGACTGAGCCGCACGCTCCATCTTGCGCTCGATGCGCCCCAGGGCTTTGCGGGCCTCGTGCCGGCGGGCCCCGCTCGAGGCGCTGCGCTCAGAGGTAGACTCGCCTGCCGTCCGCGTCGCCGCGGATGCCGCAGCGCCTGCTGAGGTTCTCGGGCCCCCGACGCCGCCCATGGCCTCGCGGCGCATCTGGAGGTACTGCTCGACCCCGCCGGGCAGATCGCGCACGCTGCCATCGCCCAGCAGCGCCACCTGGTGGTCGGTCACCCGTTCCAGGAGGTAGCGGTCGTGGGAGACGACCACGAGGGTGCCGGGGAAGGAGTCGAGGATGTCCTCGACGGCAGCCAGGGTGTCGGTGTCCAGGTCGTTGGTGGGCTCGTCGAGCAGGAGCACATTGGGCTCGGTCATGAGCAGGCGCAGGAGCTGGAGGCGACGGCGCTCCCCGCCGCTGACCTCCCCGACCCGGGTCCATGCGCGCTGACGGGTGAAGCCCAGGCGCTCGACGAGCTGGGCCGCCGTCATCTCCTTGTCCCCGACGACGACCCTCTCCCCCACCATGGCCACGGCCTCGACGACGCGCAGGTCCGCGAGCGCGTCGAGCTCGTGAGTGGACTGGGACAGGGTGGCCACCTGAACGGTCTTGCCGCGGGCGACGCGGCCTTCAGTGGGCTCCTGGACGCCTTCGAGCAGGCGCAGCAGGGTGGTCTTGCCAGCGCCGTTGACGCCGACGACGCCAACGCGCTCGCCGGGCGCGAGCCGCCAGGTGACGCGGCGCAGGACCTCCCGCTGGGTCGCCTCGCCGGTGTCAGTGGGCGGCCCGGGGTAGCGCACGGTGACGTCCTCGAGGTCGAGGACCTTCTTGCCCAGGCGGGCGGTGGCCATGGCGGTCAGGGCCACGGTGTCGCGCGGGGGCGGCACGTCGGCGATGAGGGCCTCGGCGGCATCGATGCGGAAGCGGGGCTTGGAGGTGCGGGCGGGGGCGCCGCGACGCAGCCAGGCCAGCTCCTTGCGCAGGAGGTTCTCCCGCTTGACGGCGGCCACGGCAGCCTGGCGGGCGCGCTCGGCCCGGGCCAGGACGTAGGCGGCGTAGCCGCCGTCGTAGGTCTCGATGCGGCCGGCCACCTGGGGGCGCCCGCCGCCGGGGTCGATGCCGGGGACGACCTCCCACACGTTGGTGCAGATGGCGTCCAGGAACCAGCGGTCGGGGTGACGGTGACCAGGGCGCCGGAGGCCCGGCCGCCCGGGCTGTTGAAGCGGGCCCTGCAGGTGGCGGGCGAGCCAGTCCACGCCCTCGACGTCGAGGTGGTTGGTGGGCTCGTCGAGGATGACGACGTCGGCACGGCGGGTGAGGACCGCGGCCAGGGCGACGCGGCGGCGCTGGCCCCCGGAGAGGGTGGCGACGTCGGCGGACAGGTCGAGGTCGGCGATGAGCCCGGCGTGGATGTCGCGCACGGCCGGGTCGGAGGCCCACTCGTGCTCGGGCGGCCTGGCCGTGGATGGCGGTGCGCACGGTGGCACCCGGCGGCAGGTCGTCGGCCTGGCTCAGGACCGCCACGCTCACGCCGCCGGTGCGGGTGACGCGGCCGCCGTCGGGCTCGCGCCGACCGGCCAGGGCCGCCAGGAAAGTGGATTTGCCGGCGCCGTTGGGGCCCAGGACGCCGACGCGGGTGCCGTCCTCCAGCCCCAGGGTGACCTCGTCCAGGAGCAGGCGGGAGCCGACGGTCAGGCGCAGGTTCTCCACGCCGAGCAGGTGCGCCATCAGCCCACCACCCGGGCGCCGGCCACGGGGGCGTCGGCGCGCAGGACGTCGGCGACCAGCCCCGAGGCCTTCAGCGCGCGCGAGACCCGTTGGGCGTCGCCGGGGTCCTCGACGAGGGCGGCGATGGTGGGGCCGGAGCCGGAGACGATGGCGCGAAGGGCCCCGGCCTCCTCAGCCACGGCGATGACCTCGGCCAGCTCGGGGCGCAGGTCAAGGGCGGCGGCCTGGAGGTCGTTGTGGAGGGAACCGGCCAGGGCTTGGGCGTCCCCGGCGCGCAGGGCGGCGGTGAGGGCCTCGGGCACGTCGCGCACGGCGGGATACCCGCCACCGGTCAGCTCGTCGAAGCGGTGGAAGACCGCCGGGGTGGACAGGCCCTCCTCGGCCAGGGCGAAGACCCAGTGGTAGGCGCCCCGGGTCATGATCGGGGTGACCAGGTCGCCGCGGCCGCTCCCGACGGCGGTGGCCCCGGTCAGGGGGAAGGGGACGTCGGCCCCCAGGCGCGCGGCCAGGGCGGAGAGCTCGGGCAGGGACAGGCCCGTGCCCCACAGGGCGTTGCAGGCCACGAGGGCGGCGGCGGCGTCGGCGGATCCTCCGGCCATCCCGCCGGCGACGGGGACGCGCTTGCGCAGCAGGAGGTCGACGCCTCGCTGACGCCGGTGGTCTGCGCCAGGAGCGTGGCGGCCCGCACGGCCAGGTTGGACTCGTCCGCCGGCACGTCGGCGTCGGGCTCCTCGAGGGTGAGGGTGACGGTGCCGTGGTCCTGGGCGGACTGCCTGCGGGCGGTGACGGTCTCGATGAGGCGGACCGCCTGGAAGACCGTGGTGAGCGGATGGGAGCCGTCGGGGCCGGGGGCGCCGACGGACAGGAAGAGGTTGACCTTGCCGGGGCCTCGACGCGCACTGAGCTGGCCGAGCCGCTGCGGGGCGGCACGGTGGACTCGCGCGACCGGCGGGGCCGTCGGGGACGGCACGCAGATGGCTCATGACCGCTCCTGTGAGGTGGGAGGCGTTGGCGCAGCGGTCTCATCGGCGACGACGGGCTGCAGCACCTCGGCCAGGGCGGCGAAGGCGGTGATGTCGAGGGTCTCGCCGCGCCGGGTCGGGTCGATGCCGGCGGCGCGCAGGGCGGACTCGGCGGCGTCGGCCCCTCCGGCGAGACCCCTGGCCAGGGCCTTGCGCAGGGTCTTGCGGCGCTGGGCGAAGGCGGCGTCGACCACGGCGAAGACCTGCTCGCGGGTGGCGCGCGTGGTGGGGGGTCGACGGCGCACGAGCTCGACGAGGGCGGAGTCGACGTTGGGCACGGGCCAGAAGACGTGTCGGGAGATGGTCAGGGTGCGGCGGGCGGCCGCGTACCAGGCGGCCTTGACGCTGGGGACCCCGTAGGTCCGCGAGCCGGGTTCGGCGGCGAGGCGGTCAGCGACCTCGGCCTGGACCATGACGGTGACGCTCTCCAGGCTGGGCAGGGCCCCAGCGCGGTGAGCAGAACGGGGACGGCCACGTTGTAGGGCAGGTTCGCCACGAGGCGGGTGGGAGGGTGACCGGCATCGCCCAGCGAGTCCGGGGCCGGTGATGCTCAGCGCGTCGGCCTCGATGAGGGGTCAGGCGCCGGCGGCATGCGGCATGCGGTCGGCGACGGTGATGGGGCAGCGCCCGGGCCAGGAGGGGTCGATCTCGACGGCGATCACTGCGCCCTGGTCTCCAGGAGGGCCAGGGTCAGGGAGCCCTAGTGCCCTGGCCGATCTCCAGGACCGTGTCCTGGGGAGCACGCCCGCGCTCCTGACGATGCGGCGCACGGTGCCGGCGTCGTGACGAAGTTCTGCCCCAGCGTCTTGGTGGGGCGGATGCCCAGCGCCTGGGACAGGCTGCGGACCTCCGTGGGGCCCAGGAGGCCGGCGGCACGGGAGCCTGCGGAGGCGCCGTGATCCTGGGGATCCCGGGGGCCGGTGGGTGTCCGCGCGGGCCGCATCGGCGGGGGTCTCGGAGGTGGCCTCACAGGATCCCTGCAGGGTCGGGTCCCGTCGGCGGGGACGCCTCGCCGGAGGTACCCTGTGAATCGGGGGCCGGCAACGCCATGGGGACACAGTAACCGGCGCCCACCTTTTGTCACTGTGAGATGTCTGGGAACATGCCGCATGCTCTCTGCATGATCGGGATGATCGAGCCCCGGGGCGTGCGCGACGCCCCGGACGCGGCTCGGGCCGCTCAGCGCAGGCCGAGCTTGTCGGCGCAGCCGGGCCACTGGCCCCAGCCGGCCTGGGCCTGAAGCTTTTGGCCATGGCGGTCTGGGTGGCGGCATCGGCCTCGTGGGGGTAGCCGGTTCCGCCCAGGGACTGCCAGGTCTCCAGGGTGAACTGGTACATGCCGTAGAAACCGTTGCCGGTGTTGGTTGCCGGGTTGCCGCCGGACTCGCACTGGGCGAGCTGGGCCCAGACACCGTCGTCTCCGGCACCGCCGCCGGTCGTGCCGGCACTGCCGCCGGACGCCGAACCGCCAGAACCTCCGGAGGACTCCGAGGGTGCCTGAGTCTGACCCTGCCCCTGAGACTGGCCCTCGCCCCTGAGACTGTTCCGGCTTGCTCTCCTGCTTCTGGCCGCCCCTGGTGCCCACCAGAACGACCTCATCGACCTTCTGGGTGACGACGACCTGGGCGACGGGAGTGCGGGAGACCTCCTTGCCGCCCACGGTGGTGACCTCGTAGGTGGTGCGCACGACGCCGTCGACACCCGCCGTGGCCACCTTGGTCTCGCCTTCAGACAGATCGCTGCTTCCTGCTGGACCGACCTGTGGGGGTCGGCGGCTTCGACCGTCTCGGTGGTCACCTTCTGGGTGCTCGGCGTGACCGAGACCCGGCTGCGACCGCCTTCAGCCCCCAGGCCATCGGTTCCCTGCGCGGCCGCTTCGACGCCGGAGGTGCGTGAGGGCTCCCCCGCGCGGACAGCGGCGTACGCGGCCCCGGAGACCGCGACCGACAGGGCCAGGGCCGCCAGACCGGCGCGCAGCGCGATGGTGCGCATGCCGCGTTGCTCCTGGCTCGCATCCCTGCGGCCCTCAGGCAGGGCATGGTCGGGAACGGGTGAGGGGAGCCACGGGGAGACGTCCTTCCAGTTGACGGCGAGTGCCACGGTAGTGGAAGCGTGACGGCGACGACAAGAAGCCACCTCACGCCGGCGTGACCTGCGTCCCATGACAATGGCGACGGCGCCCGCCTCACGTAGGAGACGGGCGCTGTCGACGACGTTCCGGTGCTGCGGGGCGAGATGCCCTCCCTGAGCGGGGCTGCTTCGGCTCAGTACCAGCCGACGGACCTCGGAGTGAGCCCAGGCCGAGCAGGGGGTGCTGTAGCGGCCGGGAGATGTAGTTCAGGCCCCAGGTGATCTGAGTGGTGGGGTTGGTGGCCCAGTCGTCTGCGACCCCACTCATCTTGGGTGCTGGCAGCGCCTGGGGGATGCCGGTAGCCTCGAGGAGGCGTCTCGGCCTGGTAGTTCCAGCTGGACTCACGGGTCCACAGGCTCTCCAGGCAGGAGAACTCGAGTCTCCCCAACCGTGGCCGCCATCATGGAGCGGGCGATGGCCTTGGCGCTGTCGGGGTCGGTCCCCGCACCGGGGTTATCGCGGGCGCCGGAGTGCTGCTGTTCGAGCCCTCACTGCCCCTCGTTGGCCTGGGCGGCCTGACCGTCACCGGCCGACTGAGCTCTGCTGGGCGGCCTCCTGCTGGGCCTGCTGCTCGCCGGTGCCCACCAGGACGACCTCGTCCACCTTCTTGGTGACGACGACCTGGGCGATCGGGGTGCGGGAGACCTCCTGCCGTCCTGAGTGGTGACCTCGTAGGTGGTGCGCACGAGACCGTCAACGCCGGCGGTCTCAACCTTTGGTCTCACCCTTGGGCAGGGAGTCGGTCTCTTCTTCACCGTGCGTGAACCTGCGGCCTCGTCGACGGTGGTGGTGGAGGTCTGGGCGCTGGCGATCTTGCCGGCGCCGGCCTTCGGTGTGGCGGCGGCCTTGGCCTGTCCGTCCGACTCACCGCCGATCAGCCCGAAGGAACCGCCCGCGGAGGAGCCACTCGTCATCCCCTGCGGAGATGGCCGCGTAGGCGGCACCGGAGACCGCCAGGAGAAGGGCTGCAGCTGCACCCCCTGCCTTGAAGAGCATGGGGGTCAGGGAGGTCTTGGCGGCCTCGGCGCGACGACGGCCGTGACCACCGGAGGCGGTCCGCTTCTGGTGGCCAAGGAGCCAAGGCCGGAGAGTGTAGTACTCAGGGAGCTGGTCTGGGAGTGACGACCCACGATAGAACTTCCTTCGTTTGACGACTGCGTGTCACTGTAACCGATGACCCAGGGCGTGC